>Ga0209092_10000874_pt1 | contig 30605 bp, 30 predicted proteins | sample FraStrMetagenome_FD_187446 | JGI IMG/M metagenome (GOLD analysis project Ga0209092, IMG submission 187446) | Marine eukaryotic phytoplankton communities from Arctic Ocean - Fram Strait ARC3M Metagenome (SPAdes) (version 2) | ecosystem: Environmental > Aquatic > Marine > Oceanic | place: Fram...
GAACTGCTGCTGGTGATGTATCTACATAAGATGATCCTGTTACACCTCCATAAATCTGATTCCATGTTGCACCTCCGTCTGTTGTTTTCCAAAGTCCGTTACCAACTGCGTCAGCACCAGTATACGATTCTCCGGTTCCTACATACCAAACATTACTGTTATTTGGGTCTACAGCGATTGAAGACACAGATAAGTTTTCTGAAATTCCTACATAACTCCAAACAGAATTTATATCTGAAATATTTGTATTTTTCCACAATCCTCCACTAACACCTCCAGCGTAGACTGTTTCTTGAGTTGGATCATTAGGGTCAAACAGTAAGGCTCGGGTTCTACCCCCAACATTATCTGGACCTCTTTCTACCCAAGGATTATTAACTGCATCTCCTGGCGCTCTTTCCTCTAGTCTCTCTGCATTTAATATTGCTTGTAATTGTAGTAATTCTCTTTTATGTGTTCGACCTGTTGCTGGATTAATTTCATTTAAATATTCTTGTTCAAAATACTTATTAGGCGGGATTCCTTTAGCTTTTCGCTCACTTTTTGTCAGCTCTAAAGTTTCGTTGTAAGGATGACTTGCTAAAAAAGCTGCGTGCTGTTTTCTTAATTTTTCTGTAGGCGATTCTTTAGTAGCATAGTTGTAAATAAATGTAATACTAAGAATCGCGATTGTTAAAAGAAGTAATTTTTGTTTCATTGAAGTTAAATTAATTTAAACAAAAATAATTAATTAAATTTTTAATTTTTCATCTAATTTGTTAAATTTTTTCTAGAATCATTCTTTTAAAGAATTTATAATTTATTGACAATTAAATAGTTCTAGTGTGAAGTTTTCTTATTCTTCTGAAATATCTCTTGTAGTTAATCATTCTATTTTAACTGATTAAGATATAATTTACATTGGCAAATGTTGCATTTTCTTCCAAAGCATTGTTATTTTAATATACTTTCTTTTTTTATTTTCAATATATACAATAACGGCATCATTACCCTCTATTGTAAAAGGGTTTTTATCAATTTCTGAAGTATCTAGTAAAATAGGGGGGGGTAAAAAATTAGTTTCTCTATTTTCATTCATTAAAATAGAACATTGGTATTTCTGATCTCTGAGAGATTTTAATTTACAGTATTTGTCTTTAAAATAAATTCCCTCTAGCTGTATGTTTTTATTTGAACTATTTTCTAACGTCAGATAAATATTTAATCCAGACCCTCCACCTTTTACACCAGCCACCCATGATTTATAATATGATTCTTCAAAAACAAGACGTGAATTTTTTTCTAAATTAATTTTATTACTACAGCCTACTGATATCAATATTAAAAAAAAGACGAACTCTTTTCTTTTGATTGACATTAATAAATAGTTGTTTATTCTTCCTAACATAAAATCTTTTTTGAAAACTCATTACTAAATAATACTTCCTTGAATTTTTTTATGAATTCTTATGGCATAACTATCAGACATTCTTGAGACATAGGTACAAATAGACATAATTCTTTGGTAGGGTGAATTGGTGTCAACTCTAAATTCTTCAGGAAGTAAGTTGAGCAGTAAATCATCATAGTTGGTGGCCTTGCCTGTTTGATGATTGTTTAATGCTGTGACAAAAATGTCTAATAAATCAGCAATAATTTTATAGCCTGCTACTTCTTTTTCAACCACCTCTTGACTCTTGTATATTTTTGAAATACTAATTTTAAGGATGTCATTAATTTGTGCTTCATAAGCACATTTATCTAGTAACGACGTGGAGAAAACTCCTTTTAAAATAGCTGTTTCGTTTGCTAAAAATATATCTACAGTTTCATTAATTAGCGTATTAATAGCCAGTGCTCTTAAATAACTAATCCTATCTTTTTTAAATTTTAATGAATGGTATTTTTTTGTGTCTATAGAGTTTTTGACCAATTTAATCAGATACTCCAATGCAAATTCTTCTTCAATTAAACCTAAATTAATTCCGTCTTCAAAATCTATAATCGTATAACAAATATCATCTGCGGCTTCTACTAGAAAGGTTAGTGGATGTCTGTGGAAGCTAATATTATTGGTGGTTGCTTTTTTTAGCAATCCTAGCTCTTCAACAATATCTAAAAAGGCTTCTTTTTCTGACTGAAAGCACCCGTATTTTTTATCTGCAATATGATTGGTTGGTTTTTTTGGTAATGATTCTTTAGGGTATTTTATAAAAGCACCCAGTGTTGCGTATGATAAACGCAATCCGCCTTGAATCCCTTCTCTGTTTTCAGTTAAAATTTTAAGTCCATTTGCATTCCCCTCAAAATCAATCAAATCTTGGTATTCTTTTGCTGTTAATAGCTCTTTATATTGAGCGCCATTTCCAGTTTTAAAATACTCTCCAATGGCTTTTTCTCCAGAATGGCCAAAAGGCGGATTTCCAATATCGTGCATTACAGATGCAGCTGCCACAATGGCTCCGAAATCATTAAATGTATAGCCTAGCTCTTTTAGGTTAGAGTGTCTTTCTAACAATACTTTACCAACCCTTCTTCCTAAGGTTCTACCCACAACAGATACCTCTAAACTATGGGTAAGCCTAGTGTGTACAAAGTCTGTTTCTGATAGTGGAATGACCTGTGTTTTGTCTTGTAAGCTTCTAAAAGCCTCAGAAAAAATGATGCGATCAAAATCTACTTCAAAACCCAAACGTGTTTCGTCTTGTTCTGCTCTTGGCCGTTTTTGAAGATCTCCAAAGCGTTTTAAAGAAAGTAGTTGTTCCCAGTTCATTGTATCAAAAATTTAGTTTATTCATTTCTCTTCGAAGTTAACAAAAAAAGAGAAGCCTCTTAAAACAAGACTTCCCTTTTAATATCTATTAATTAAATAATTTCTAAGATCCGCACATTAAGCAATCATCATCTGGTGCAGCATTTTTAGAAGAATCTACCATTGCTTTAAACTCTTTTGGAGTCATTGGTGCATCTTCTTCTTTTATAACTTCTTTCTTTTCTTTAGAAAGGGTAAACTGAATTGCATTTACCGCTGATTTAGTTCTTAGATAATACATCCCGGTTTTTAATCCAGATTTCCAACCATAGAAATGCATTGATGTTAATTTTGCGTAATCTGCATCTTGCATAAATAAATTTAATGATTGTGATTGATCTATAAAATATCCTCTATGACGAGCCATATCTATAATATCTTTCATACTCATTTCCCATACGGTCTTGTACAACTCTTTTAAATCTTGTGGAATTTTATCTATGTGTTGAATAGATCCGTTTGCACGCATAATCTCTTCTTTCATATTGTTGTCCCAAAGCTCCATCTCTACCAAGTCTTCTAATAGGTGCTTGTTTACGACAATAAATTCTCCAGACAGTACACGTCTTGTATAAATATTGGAAGTATACGGCTCAAATGCTTCGTTATTTCCAAGAATTTGAGAAGTTGAGGCTGTTGGCATTGGTGCTACCAATAATGAGTTTCTAACACCGTGTTTGATCACATTTTTACGTAATTTTTTCCAGTCCCAATTTCCACTTAAATCTTCATCGTTAATTCCCCACATATTGTATTGGAATTCACCCTCTGACATTGGAGATCCTTTAAAAGTAGAATACGGTTCTTTTGCTTTTGCTATTTCCATAGAGGATTGAACCGACGCAAAATATAAGGTTTCAAAAATTTCTTGATTCAGTTTTTTGGCAGTGTCAGATGTAAATGGCAAACGCAACATAATAAATGCATCTGCGAGTCCTTGCACACCTAAACCAACTGGTCTATGACGGAAGTTAGAGTTTTCTGCTTCTTTTACTGGATAGTAATTTCTATCAATAACCGTATCTAAGTTTCTTATCACTTTTTTGGTTACATCGTATAGTTTTTTGTGATTGAAAAACTTTTCTCCGTTTTCTTTTTCACTAATAAACATTGGCAAAGCAATAGAAGCAAGATTACACACAGCAACTTCATCATTGGCCGTATATTCCATGATTTCAGTACACAAATTAGAGGAACGAATGGTTCCTAAATTCTTGTGATTTGATTTACGATTTACAGCATCCTTATAAAGCATATAGGGAGTTCCTGTCTCTATTTGTGATTCTAATATTTTTTCCCAAAGCTCTCTTGCTTTGATTGTTTTTCTTCCTTTCCCTACTTTTTCGTATCCTTCATAAAGTTTTTCAAATTCGTCGCCATAGGTGTCAAATAAATGAGGACATTCATTTGGGCACATTAATGTCCAGAGTCCATCTTCTTGTACTCTTTTCATGAATAAATCTGGCATCCACATCGCATAAAATAAATCACGTGCTCTCATTTCTTCTTTTCCATGATTCTTTTTCAAGTCTAAGAATTCAAAGATATCTGCATGCCAAGGTTCTATGTACATTGCAAATGATCCTTTACGTTTTCCTCCTCCTTGGTCTACGTAACGAGCCGTATCATTAAATACCTTTAGCATTGGCACAATTCCGTTAGAAGTTCCGTTTGTTCCTCTTATATAGGATCCTGTAGCACGTACGTTATGGATAGACAAGCCAATACCTCCTGCTGATTGTGAAATTTTAGCAGTTTGTTTTAATGTATCATAAATTCCATCAATACTATCATCTTGCATTTGTAGTAAAAAACATGAAGACATTTGTGGTTTTGGAGTTCCAGCATTGAATAAGGTAGGTGTAGCATGTGTGAAAAACTTCTTACTCATTAATTCGTACGTAGCAATAGCTTCATCTATATCATTTAAATGAATCCCAATAGAGACACGCATTAACATGTGTTGCGGTCTTTCTACGATAATTCCGTTTAGCTTCAATAAATAAGAACGTTCTAGTGTTTTAAATCCAAAAAAGTCATAGTTAAAGTCTCTACTATAGATAATGGTAGAATCTAATTTCTCTGCGTTATCTGAAATAATTTTAAAGACTTCATCAGATAATAAAGGCGCTTTTTTACCTGTTCTGGGATTTACATATTCGTATAAGTCCAGCATGGTTTCTGAAAACGATTTTTTAGTATTTTTATGTAGGTTAGATACGGCAATTCTTGCAGCTAGTTTTGCGTAATCTGGATGAGCGGTTGTCATAGTCGCAGCAATTTCTGCAGCTAGACTGTCTAATTCTGGTGTGGTAACTCCGTCATATAACCCTTCAATTACGCGCATGGCCACCTTTACTGGATCAACAATCTTGTTAAGTCCGTAACACATTTTCTTTACTCTTGCCGTGATTTTGTCGAACATCACTGGCTCTTTTTTGCCGTCTCTTTTTACTACATACATGCTGCTATTGCTTTTTAATTAGTTGTCAACCGCACAAGCGGATTGATTATTTTTTTGTACTCCCCTGTTAAAATAAGGTGCTATTTTTTAGAATAGACTTCTAAAAATCTGCATCAAAACTGATGCTTCCAGTCCCTCCAGATTTTACTCCGGCTTTTTGATATTCTGATACTCTTTTCTCAAAGAAATTGGTTTTCCCTTCTAAAGAAATCATTTCCATAAAATCAAAGGGGTTCGTTGAATTGTATTCTTTTTCGCAATCAAATTCTTCTAATAGTCGATCGGTTACAAACTCTAGATACTGAGTCATTAACTTTGCATTCATCCCAATTAAACTTACTGGTAATGATTCTGTAACAAACTCTCTTTCAATAGTTAAAGCATCTACAATAATTTCTTTAATCCTATCTTTTGGCACTTTATTGACGATATGATTATTGTGCAAATGAACCGCATAGTCACAATGCATTCCTTCGTCTCTTGAAATTAATTCATTAGAAAAAGTAAGTCCTGGTAATAATCCTCTTTTTTTTAACCAAAAGATAGAGCAAAATGCTCCTGAAAAGAAAATTCCTTCTACCGCTGCAAAAGCAATTAGCCTCTCGGCAAATGAATCTGATTCAATCCATTTTAAAGCCCAATCTGCTTTCTTTTTAATCGCAGGAAAGGTTTCTATTGCATTGAATAATTTATCTTTTTCTTGATCGTTTTTAACATAGGTGTCAATTAATAAAGAATAGGTTTCTGAGTGCACATTCTCCATCATAATTTGAAATCCGTAAAAGAATTTAGCTTCAGAATACTGCACTTCATTTACAAAGTTTTCAGCAAGATTTTCATTTACGATTCCATCAGAAGCAGCAAAAAAGGCTAAAATATGTTTGATAAAATAGCGTTCGTCTTCTGATAATTTGTTTTTCCAGTCTATAATATCTTCTGACAAATCAATTTCTTCTGCTGTCCAAATACATGCTTGTTGCTTTTTATACCAATCCCACAAATCATCATGTTGGATTGGGAATATTACAAATCTATTATCATTTGGCTGTAAAATTGGTTCTTGTAAAGACATTTTTTATTTAGGTTTTCTTTGGTGTTGAAAATTTTTTCTTAATCGGGGAGTAACAAAGATTGAAAAAAAAGAAAGAAATACAAAGCGCTACTTATTCACAATACCTACTAAGTTTTTAACAAAACAGAATTTTAGTGAAAGAAACTCATTTCTTTATAATTTTTTAATAACCTGACAGTTAGGTTATTAATCTCTATTTTTTTTACAAACCCTTGTTGTTGCTGACATTCTTAAAATAAGAATATTAAAAAATAAAAAAACTTTTAAACACTTTTTTTATTATAAGTCTATCTCGATCTTTTTTGAAAACCGATTGATATTAAAAAAACAATTCTTTAAATCAGCTTTAATTAATAATAGCTGAGGTTGGTGGTAAAAAATTGAAATTCATAAATAAATAGCAAGAAACTAGAATTAACAGAAAAATAGCCAAAAGAAAAAAGATCGTTATATTTTCAACATTGCTTTTTTATCATAAGAAACCCCAGTAATTAAATTACTGGGGTTTCTATTTATTTTTTGTTTCTTTTATTAAAAGGTAGCTGTTAATTGCATTGAAACTTCTATTTCAAAGTCTAGATCTCCTTCATCTGAAATTCCCGTTCCAGAAAATTGAATTGTTAATGAAGTATTGTTTAAAAAATTAGCCTCAAGTTGATTTAAAATGACTTCGTCTGTAATTTCAAATACTGATGAATTTGATGCTTCAGTTGCAATATTTATATTAGAAATCGTGGCAATTACGTTTCCTTGAATAATAATCGAGGCTGTTTCTATTATAGCATTTGTATTCCCAATTACATTTTTAAATTGATAACTTAAAGAATCTATATTTATAGAGGAAATAGTATCAAAGTTTGAAACTATTTCAGTTATATCTTCGCTTGTTGTTTGGTCATAATCTACAGATGCTCCATTTGTTTGTGGAAAATTAACAATTATAGATTCGTTAATGGATGTGCTTGCTGTAATTTGAACTGTATCGGAATCTTCACAAGAGGTAATTAAAACAAGTGCAAAAAACATGGTAACTAATATTTTCATTTTTTTATTTTTTATTTGTGATATAAAGATACCCATTTATTTATATTCCTTAGCTACCTTTTCTAGTTCTGTATACCAATCTTTGCCAAATTTTCTAATTAATGCTTCTTTCACAAATTTATAAACTGGAATTTGTAATTCCTTTCCTAAAGAGCAAGCATCACTACAAATATCCCATTTATGATAATTTACAGCAGCAAACTCACTATAATCTTTTACTCTTACGGGATATAAATGACAAGAAATTGGCTTTTTCCAATCAATAACTCCTTTATTGTATGCTTCTTCAATACCGCAAAGAGCAGTATTTTTTTCATTAAAAATAAGGTATGCGCATTCAGAGTTATTGACTAAAGGTGTTTCTAATTCTCCAAAATCGCTAATGATAGAGGTTCCTTGATTTTCTATTTCTCGAATTCCTTCTTTTCTTAAAAAAGGTTTTACTTTTGGGTAAATCTCTTTTAAAATACTTACTTCTTCCTTATCTAATGGCGCTCCTGCTTCTCCTGAAACACAGCATTCTCCTTTACATTGAGAGAGATTACATACAAAATCTTTCTCGATAAGGTCTTCGGATACGATGGTTTTTCCTAATTGAAACATCCCGCAAAAGTAGTATAAAAATTTTCTATTATTTTTACATTTTGATACCCTTAGTTTTATAATTTTGTATTTGAAAATAACGTAAGAATGAATTTTAATTTTAAAGAAATATTTACTGCATTTATGGTGTTATTTGCGGTGATAGATATTGTTGGAAACATTCCAATTATTATAGATTTACGAAAGAAAGTTGGACATATTCAGTCTGAAAAAGCTTCTATAATTGCCGGAATTATCATGATTGTATTCCTTTTTTTAGGACAAAGTTTGTTGGAGCTAATTGGCATTGATGTGTATTCATTTGCGGTTGCAGGTTCATTTATACTTTTTTTTATAGCCTTAGAAATGATTTTAGGAATCACTCTTTATAAGGATGATGAAGATGCTGAATCAATTACAGCCACAGTATTTCCACTAGCTTTTCCTTTAATTGCTGGCCCCGGAAGTTTAACAACCTTACTTTCTTTAAGAGCTGAGTTTCATATAGAAAATATTATTCTTGCTGTTTTATGTAATGTGATTGTTATTTATATTGTCTTAAAAACCTCTCCAAAAATAGAGCGAATTATTGGTGCAAACGGAATCAAAATTATCCGTAAAATATTTGGCGTAATTTTATTAGCTATTGCTGTTAAGTTATTTGCTGCAAACATACAAGCGCTGTTTTAATGGTTTTTGATGTTTTAATTATTGGTGGGGGGGTTGCAGGGATGCAGTGTGCCTTAGTCCTTGGATCTGGTCTTAAAAAACCCTTTGCTAAAAGTAAAAAAGTAGGCATACTTCTTCATCAAAGAAGTTCTCATTTACAAAATGCTCTTTTTAATAATGTTCTTGGTTTAACTTCTGGCACTCTTGGAGAGGACATATTAATTCAGGGGAAAAAACAGTTGACTGAAAATTATTCTGATGTTTCACAAATTGAACATGAAAAAGTGATTTCTATTGCTAAATGCAATGATTTATATATTGTAAAAACAAACAAAAACGAGTTTAAGTCTTTGTTTGTAGTGATGGCTTTAAATTATGCAAAGCCTTTTACAATTAAGGGCTTAGATGATTATATAGAACCTCATCAAAGAGCAAAGGCAGCAAAAGACAGAATTCAGCTAAAAAACGAAAACTACCTCGTTAAAAAAGGATTGTATGTTTGTGGAACTTTGGGGGGTTGTAGAAGTCAGTTTGCAATTGCAGCAGGCAGTGGAGCTATTGTAGCTACAGACATTCTTACGCTTTGGAATGATGGAGAACATACCCAGGTTCATGATAAAATCTAAATCGATTTTTTTTCAATCTTTCCTAAGATATTAAGAATTAAGATTGCCAAACCAACTAAAATTTCGACTGAAAAAATCCAACTAAAGGCTTCTTTTTCTAGTTGGTTTACGACACCGCTAGACAAAAAAAACATCCCATAGAAGTACCAGAATACTTTTCGATACGATGATTTTTTTGTCTCAGAGATCATTGTCATTTTCATGGAAACAAGATGTGTTATTCCTACAACGATAAAAGTAACTATCAAGATTAAAAATCCTTTTCCCATAAAATAACGATGTTTTTTATAAAATTAAAAACTACTCAACAGTAACTGATTTTGCCAGATTTCTTGGTTGATCTACGTTTTTATTTAACATTACTGCGATATGATATGACAATAATTGAAAAGGAATGGTTGTTAACAAAGGGGTTAATGCTTCTTCAGTTTCTGGTATTTCAATGACATGATCAGCAATTTCTTTTACAGTTACATCACCTTCTGTAACAATCGCAATAATCTTACCGCTCCTAGATTTAATTTCTTGAATATTACTCACCACTTTTTCATAATGTCCCTTATTGGTGGCAATCACAAAAATGGGCATATTCTCGTCAATTAATGCGATAGGACCATGCTTCATTTCAGCAGCAGGATATCCTTCTGCATGGATATATGATATTTCTTTTAATTTTAAAGCACCTTCTAGTGCTACAGGAAAGTTAAACCCTCTTCCTAGATATAAACAGTTTTTAGCGTCTTTATAAACACTCGCTATTTCTTTAACCTTACTGTCAAGTTCTAGTAATTTTTGAACCTTAGAAGGTATTAATTTCATTTTCTGTAAGTAAGTATTAAATTCTGTATTTGAAAGTGTTCCTCTAGCTTTTGCTAATTTTAGTGCTATTAATGATAGTACTGTAATTTGAGTTGTAAACGCCTTGGTAGAAGCAACTCCAATTTCTGGACCTGCATGCGTATAGGCTCCAGCATGTGTTTCTCTGGAAATAGAAGAGCCCACTACGTTACACACTCCAAAAACAAATGCCCCTTTAGATTTTGCTAATTTTATGGCAGCCAACGTATCTGCAGTTTCTCCAGATTGGGAAATAGCAATTACAATATCTTTGGGTGTTATAATTGGATTTCTATATCTAAATTCAGATGCATATTCAACCTCAACAGGAATCCTAGCCATGTCTTCAAAAAGATATTCTCCAACAAGCCCTGCATGCCATGATGTTCCACAGGCTACAATAATAATACGTTCAGCATCGAGGAACCTTTGAAGGTTATCATCTACACCGGCCATTCTTATAATTCCTTCATCAGCCAACATTCTTCCTCTATAGGTGTCTGTAATAGCCTTTGGCTGTTCGTGAATTTCTTTAATCATAAAATGATCATACCCTCCTTTTTCTATTTGCTCTAAGCTTATTTGAAGCTCTTGAATTATAGCAACTACAGAGGAATCATCCATTATTTTTCGTACTCGGATATCTCTTCCCAGTTTGATAATCGCCATTTCCTCATCTTCTAGATAAATAGCGTCCTTGGTAAACTCAATAAATGGTGAAGCATCTGAAGCTATAAAAAATTCTTCATTGTTCTTTCCTACTCCAATTGCTATTGGGCTTCCTAATCTTGCTACAACAATTTCATTAGGTTTTTTCTTATCAAAAACGGCAATTGCGTAAGCACCTGTTACTTGAGTCAGTGCTATTTGTACAGCCTTTCCCAATTTACATTTTTCTTGTTTTTTTACTTCTTCAATTAAATTTACAAGAACTTCTGTATCTGTATCGCTTTGGAAAGTGTACCCTCTAGAAATTAATTCTTTTCTTAGGGTATCATAATTTTCAATAATTCCGTTGTGTACAATTGCTAGATCCCCAGATTGAGAAAGGTGTGGGTGAGAATTTATATCATTAGGAACTCCGTGAGTAGCCCACCTTGTATGGCCAATCCCTATATTTCCTTCTTTTCTTTTTGGGTCTTTGTTGGTTATTTCTTCTAAAGCAGAAACTTTTCCTTTCGTCTTAGACAAATTAATTTCGGCACCATCGTACATCAAAACTCCTGCACTGTCGTAACCTCTATATTCTAGTCTTTTTAATCCATTTATAATTATAGGGTACGCCTCTTTATTTCCAATATATCCTGATATTCCACACATTTTTTTATATTTTTAGGGGGGTGTATAATAGCTTTTAATGTTTACTCATTTACTGTTTTAATAGAATATGATATTTTTAATTGAGCTCTTCTTGCTTGATTAGTAGTCGTATGATTTAACAGCATGACTGCTTTTGGGCTCCAATTATGACTCCTAACTATAGTGTCTGAAATAGTAGTAGGAAGATCCGTTGGATTGAATGCTCTTACACCTAATAATGGTAAATCATTTATAGTACCAGACAACAATTCTGACATGTAATCGGTAATTTTAAACGTATAAGAATCAGGTCTGTTTGATTCGTCTAGTTGTAAAAGGCCTCCTACCTGATTAACTTCTGTTGTATAATCTAGGATTTGACTAGCCTTTTCTTCACCAGAATTACTTACTCCGTCTTTGTATATAAATAGTTGAAAAGGGGCTATTGTATCTAGCAGAACCACATCTTTATCTACAAACAACGTAATAGCCGCGTCATTGATAAGCCAGTTTTCTGTTCTTAAATCTTCTAAACCGTCAGGAATCCCATTCATATCAGTGTCATCTCCCAAAATTTTCAACTGAGCCATAGAGCCCGCTGTTCCTTGTATTGCTATATTGTTAGACCCTGATGATTGACTAGGAGTCATTTTATATTCGCTATTTCTTATTCCTCCAAGTAAAAAAGTGTCTGTCTTTTTGATGGTATCTATAACAACTGTTCCTCCTGATGTTACAACAGTATTGGTATAATAAATATCGATTAATGGCTGAAGTGTTGGACTGTTAAAACTTAATGAAATCAGAGAACCGCCGTCTCCTTCTGCTTGTATCTTTAGCCCTCTAAAGTAATTGTTAAATGCATCTTGAGAAGCAAAATTTGAAGTTTCATATTGATCAAAAAGCAGCTCTTTAATTCGATTCTTTTTAAGTGGGATACTTATAAAAGGATTAGAGTTAGTATATATGATGGTGTCTGTATCATAAACAACCCCAGTACTTAATGACCTTGTAACATATTGAGCTGTATCTCTTACGTTGGGTTTGAATTGCGTATCTTCAAAAAAGTTTAACTTTTCAGAAGAGACATCATAGCTATGATCTGAAAAATACTTGTTCTGAGAGGAAGGAGATGAAGGGTTTAAATTACTTAAATACGTTTCTAGTCTATATACGTTTAAGGTAAACGCTGTAAATGGATCCCCTATAATAGAGTCTAAGACAAAGCTGGAAGCTGTTGTACTCAACAAAGATGCGTTGTATGGTATTCTTAACAATACAGTATCAATAGAAGTAACAACTATTGTGTCTGAACCATATTCTTCATCAACTATCGTTAAATCTTGGGGAATACCAAGTTGAGCAATAATAGATGCCTCTATTTTCTTGAACTTGTCATTATTATAGACTCCCAATAGGTACTGCCCTAGGACACCACCAATTACAAAACCATCTGATTGAACGTTTTCGATATTTTTCCCCAAAACTTCTATCTGAAAAATAGTGTCTTTTGTTGTGAATTCTCCATTTCTAATTATTCCGGTGCTTATATCTCTGAAATCTTCTTCGCAAGAAATAACTGACCCTAAAAAAAACGCTGTAACAACAACATATAGTGCTGTTTTGATATATTTTCTTAACATAACCAACCTAAGTTTACTCTTCTGATATTAATTCTTTGTAAAAATTTAAATATGATTCAAAAGAATCTTCTTCTTGAAATGATAGTCCAGGAATACCACTATTCCTGATTTCATCTGCAATTTCTCCTGGAATGTTTTTACTTCCTTGAACAATTGCATCAGAATTTGATATTGCACTTTTAATAATATTTGTGTAGTTTGGTTCTTCTAAAATGCTAATTTTATCATCTGAAATCTTATCAAACTTTATTTTATCTGCAAGACCGCTATTTAGTGTTCCTTCAAAATCTTTATCGTAAACAGAGGTAACTATTTTACTTTCTAGAAACAAAGGCTCATCGCTGTAATACTCTTTTATATATAGTGGCAGTAATGAAGCCATCCATCCATGAACGTGAATAATATCTGGCGCCCAGTTTAATTTCTTAACAGTTTCAACAACTCCTTTAGCAAAAAATATCGCTCTTTCATCATTATCTGAAAAGAGTTGATCATCTTCATCTGAAAAAATTGCTTTTCTTTTGAAGTATTCATCATTATCAATGAAATAAACTTGCATTCTTTCCTTAGGTATCGAGGCAACTTTAATAATCAAAGGCATGTCCATGTCATTGATTATAAGATTCATTCCCGACAAACGAATTACTTCGTGCAGTTGATGTCTTCTCTCATTAATTACCCCAAAACGAGGCATGAATATCCTTGTTTGAACACCCTTAGAATGCGCTTTCTTTGCTACATTAAATGCAGTAGATGCTATCTCTGTCTCTGGCAAATAAGGTACAACCTCAGAAGAAACATACAATATTCTCTTATCTTTCATTAAATTTAAGCCTTTATATAAGTTTGCAAAAGTACGAATTTTTATGCAAAAGTCTTGTTAAAATACTAAGTTTGCAGTCATATACAATATTATAATATGAAGGTTTTTAAAACTCAGAAAAAACTTAGAACATATTTTAAGGAGTTCTATTCTGAAAACACTACGATAGGATTTGTGCCTACAATGGGGGCGCTCCACAAAGGCCATGTCTCTTTAATTGAAGAATCCCAAAGAAATAATGATATTACTATTGCAAGTATATTTGTAAATCCCACACAGTTTAACAAAAAGGAAGACCTAGAAAACTACCCTAGAACTATTAAAAGCGATTTAAATTTATTAGAAAAAGTTCATTGTGATGTTGTTTTTATCCCATCTGTATCTGAAATATATACTAATACTATTTCCGCTAGTCATTTTAATTTTGATGGTCTAGAGTCCCAAATGGAGGGAAGATTCAGAAAAGGTCATTTTAATGGAGTTGGGACCATTGTAAAAAAACTATTTGAAATTTTACAGCCAACAAATGCTTATTTTGGAGAAAAAGATTTTCAACAATTACAAATAGTACGTAAAATGGCAGAAAAAAACCACTTACCTGTTGCTGTTGTAGGATGTTCTACCTTTAGGGAAGATGACGGCTTAGCAATGAGTTCAAGAAATAAACGTCTAACGGATGGCGAGAGAAATGCTGCTTCCATAATTTATAAAATATTAAAAAAAACTGCTGAAAAAATACAAACTCATTCCATCGATGACATTAAAAAATGGGTGTCAAATGAATTTAAAAAACATTCTTTTTTTGAGTTAGAGTACTTTGTAATTGCTGAAGAAGAAACCTTGGAAAATGCAACAATATTATCCCCTAAAAAACAGTACAGAGCTTTTATAGCTGTCTATGCAAATACCATTCGATTAATAGATAATATCTCGTTAACTTATTAACTTCTTTTTAGCTAATTATTTAGATTTAACTTTTAAAAAAGTAGTACTTTTACAGCATGTTAATTCAAGTTGTCAAATCTAAAATTCATCGCGTCAAAGTAACGGGTGCCGATTTAAATTACGTAGGGAGTATTACTATAGATGAAGACCTCATGAATGCTGCAAATATTATAGAAGGAGAACGCATTCAAGTTGTCAACAATAATAATGGAGAGCGTCTCGAAACCTATGTAATTCCTGGGGTAAGAAAAAGTGGTGAAATTACATTAAATGGTGCGGCGGCGAGAAGAGTTGCTGTTGGAGATGTACTGATATTAATAACCTATGCATTCATGGATTTTGAAGAGGCTAAAAGTTTCAGGCCTTCTCTAGTATTTCCCAACGAAAAAGACAATACACTTACCTAGTGACTCTCTCTATAAAGAAAATATTAAAAACTGTGTTACCTCTTGTATTTGGAGGTTTTCTAGTTTGGTATTCTATCTCAAAAATTTCTGTTGACATCTTACTTGGTTATTTTAAAGACGCAAACTATAATTGGATTTTTCTAGGATTATTTTTTGGGATTTTAAGTCACTTCTCTAGAGCATACAGGTGGAAATTTATGTTAGACCCTTTAGGCTTCAAACCAAAGTTTACGAATAGTATTTTGGCTGTTTTAGTTGGTTATTTAGTGAATTTAGCGCTCCCAAGAGCAGGTGAAGTATCTAGAGCTTTAGTGTTAACAAATTATGAAAATATACCTTTCGAAAAAGGATTTGGAACAATCGTTGCAGAGCGAATTGCCGACTTAATTATGATGCTATGCATCATAATTGTCACCCTTTTTGTTCAGTTTGATTTTATTTACGAACTCTTATCTAATAATTTTGATCCAACAAAAATTGGGGTGGTGTTGGTAATTTTAATTCTTGTTTTTTACATATTTACTTACTTTGTAAAAAAAGCAACATCAGGGTTTTTTTTAAGAATAAAAACCTTTGTTTTCGGTTTAGTTGAAGGTGTTACAAGTATCTTTAAAATGAAAAAAAAATGGGCTTTCATTTTTCATACCTTATTTATATGGGCTATGTATGTGCTTATGTTTTGGGCTACAATACCTGCAATTGAGGGGTTAGAAGTGCCATTTGGTGGTGTTTTAATTGGTTTTATTGCTGGTGGATTTTCTATTGCTGCTACCAACGGTGGGATTGGTTTGTACCCAATTGCTGTTACTGCTGCTTTAGCACTATTTGATATCCCTACAGAACCTGCTAGTGCTTTTGGTTGGATTATGTGGACTGCACAAACTGCTATGGTGATCGTTTTTGGTGGGCTCTCTTTTTTACTTTTACCAATCTGCAATAAAGCAAAGTAATTTTCTTTTCTTTGTGTAAATTTATATTTAATGGCGAAGGCTAAAACTACTTTTTTCTGTCAGAATTGTGGAACACAACATGCTAAATGGATGGGGCAATGCAATGCTTGTCATGAATGGAATACCATTGTTGAAGAAATAATTCAAAAAGAAGTAGCAAGAGAATGGAAACAATCTAAGCCTATAAAAACCATCTCAAAACCTTTAAAAATTGAAGAAATTCAATTGAATGCAGAAGAAAGAGTTCCTACAAAAAACAACGAATTAGATACTGTTTTAGGTGGTGGTTTGGTAAAAGGATCTGTAACATTGTTAGGTGGTGAGCCAGGTATTGGAAAATCTACATTACTATTACAAGTAGCTCTTGCAATACCTCATAAAGTCTTGTATGTGTCTGGAGAAGAAAGTCAGTCTCAAATAAAAATGAGGGCAGAAAGAATTCAAAAACATCCTTCTAATTGTCTTATTTTAACAGCAACAAATACGCAAGAAATCTTTAAAAATATTGAAGATGTAACACCTCAAGTCTTGGTGATAGACTCCATACAAACGCTCCATACAAACGCTATAGAAGCGTCTCCCGGGAGCATCTCTCAAATTAGAGAAACTACTGCAGAGCTCATAAAATTTGCAAAAGAAACAGGCACTCCTGTTTTATTAATTGGCCATATAAACAAAGAGGGGCAAATAGCTGGTCCGAAGATTTTAGAACATATGGTCGATGTTGTTTTACAATTTGAAGGCGATAGAAATCACACCTACAGAATATTGCGTTCTCAAAAAAATAGATTTGGCTCTACTTCAGAATTAGGTATTTATGAAATGCTTTCAAACGGACTGAGAGAAGTTTCAAATCCGTCTGAGATTCTCATTTCTAAAAAAGATGCCGATTTAAGCGGATCAGCTATAGCTTCAACCCTAGAAGGAATAAGGCCTTTGATGATTGAAGTTCAAGCCTTGGTTAGCACTGCTGTTTATGGAACTCCACAAAGAACAACTACAGGTTATAATCTAAAACGCCTACATATGGTATTAGCTGTTTTAGAGAAAAGAGCTGGATTCAAATTAGCTGCTAAAGATGTATTTTTAAATATTACGGGGGGCATTAGCATTGATGATCCTGCTATTGATCTTGCTGTTGTTGCTTCAATTTTGTCTTCCAATCAAGATGTTGCAATTTCACCTAACGTATGTTTTGCAGCAGAAATTGGTTTGGCAGGAGAAATACGACCTGTTTCTAAGATAGACCAACGAATCTCAGAAGCTAAAAAGCTAGGATATAAAACATTTGTTGCTTCTAAATACAACAAAATTACACAAAAGGAACAAGGCATAAAGCTGCTCCTTGTCGGAAAAATTGAAGAAATATTTGCTACTTTATTTGCATAAAAAAACCAAGTATACATACTTGGTTTTTTACTCTTTTATTTCTAAAAAAAATAGTCTGCTATTTTTTATTTACTAGTTTAATATACTTTTCTAAGGCCATCGTCATAGAGGGTGTCTCAGGAGACGGAGCTGTAATATTACACTTTAAACCAGCTTCTGTTGCAGCTTTTACGGTAGAATTACCAAAGACTGCAATTCGAGTATTTTTTTGTTTAAATTCTGGGAAATTCAAAAATAATGAATCTATTCCTGAGGGACTAAAAAACACTAAAATATCATAGAAAACATCTTCTAAATCAGTTAAGTCACTCACGACTGTTTTGTATAAAATGGCTCTTTTCCAATTCACACCTAGCGCATCTAGTTCAGAAGGAATTAAGGGTTTTAATTTATCTGATGAGGGTAATAAAAATTTCTCGTCTTTATGCTTTTTAATTAGTTTTCCTAATTCAGGAAATGTTCTTTTACCAACATAAATTTTACGTTTTCTGTACACTACGTATTTCTGTAAATAGAAAGCAACTGCTTCAGATTGACAAAAATATTTCATAGCATCTGGCACTTTAAAGCGCATTTCTTCAGCTATTCTAAAGAAATGATCTACAGCATTTCTACTTGTAAGAACAATTGCAGTAAAATGTGATAAATCAATTTTTTGAGCTCTCACCTCTTTGGTAGTGACCCCTTCAACATGAATAAAAGGCCTAAAATCTATTTTAACTTTCTGTTTATCAGACAAGTCAGAATAAGGAGATGTTTCTGTTTTTGGTTCTGGTTGAGACACCAGGATTGTTTTCACTTTCATAATCTACTTCTATTTTATTTAAAATATCAATTTAAACAAAACGAATAGCGGTGCTAATTCGAACGCGCAAAGGTACAAAATAAAATAAAACAACTCTTTAATAATCAGGTTTTTGTTATAATATAGAATCAAAAGATATCTAATTGAAAAAAGAGCTATAATTCCAAATATTAAAAAGTAATAACTATTAAAGGTATAAAAATAGAGTATATTTAATATAAGTAGCCCAAGTGAAATTGAATAGGAATAGCTTCTTCTTGAGAAGAAAAAATACGTTACCAAACTATCTCTTATTTCAAACAAGATAATCAATAAGAAATCTACCACATATCTAATTGTCAGACACAACAAAACATACTTAGAAACTTGTAAATAATCTAAAAACAAAAAAGCCTCTTTTTGGAAGTTTTGATGCATCGTTAAATAGATAGAAACAGTTAACATCAACAAGAAAAAAAAAGAAAACCCTACATGAAAAAAAGAAAATCGAAAATAATTCTCTTCAGCTTCTATTTCTATAAATCCTTTATTAAAAATGGAGGTTGCATATCCTTTTAATTTATCTGTGTTAAATATTTTGAGAAAGAAAAGAATTCCAATTGAAAATATGAAAATCAATACGATCCAGTTATTTGATAAAACATCTCTTTGAACAGCCTCCATTGCTTCTTTGTTGTAACTAATATTAACACAAAATTAGTAATAAAAAAATGTATATTTGTCACTCTTTTATCACATTTTTATGTCTGATACTTTAGTAATTATTCCAACATACAATGAAAAAGAAAACATTGAAGCTATTATAGAAGCTGTTTTTAATCAAAAAAAAAAGTTTCATATTTTAGTTGTTGATGATAATTCTCCAGACGGTACGTCCAATATAGTTGAAAATCTAATAAAACATCACCCGAAGCGTCTTTTTATTGAAAATAGAAAAGGGAAAAATGGTCTTGGAACTGCATATATTCATGGATTTAAGTGGGCTATTGAAAAAAAGTATGATTACATTATAGAAATGGATGCCGATTTTTCTCACAACCCAAAAGATTTAAATAGACTATACCATGCTTGTAAAAATGAAGGTGCAGATGTTTCTATCGGTTCTAGGTATTCGCAAGGTGTAAATGTTGTGAACTGGCCAATGAAACGTGTTTTATTGTCTTATTTTGCTTCAAAGTATGTTCGTTTTATAACTAGAATCCCCGTACATGACACAACAGCCGGTTTTGTTTGCTACAAAAGAAACGTGTTAGAAACTATTGAACTTGATAAGATTCGTTTTGTTGGATATGCTTTTCAGATTGAAATGAAATTTAAAGCGTGGAAACATAAATTTACCATTAAGGAAGTTTCTGTAATTTTTAGAGACAGAACTTTAGGTGATTCTAAAATGAGTGGTGGAATAGTTCAAGAAGCGCTATTTGGGGTTATAAAAATGAAATTAAAAGGCTTACGATGAATTCATATCTTATAAAAAATGCAACCATTGTAAATGAGGGAGCTACATTTCTTGGAGATCTTCTTATTGAAAACGGATTTATAAAAAAAATAGCTTCATCAATTACAGCTACCAATATTACTATTATTGATGCCAGAGGAAAACATCTGATCCCAGGGTTAATTGATGACCAAGTTCATTTTAGAGAACCAGGCCTAACTCACAAAGCAACCATTGCTACAGAAAGCAAGGCTGCTGTTGCTGGTGGAATCACCACCTTTATTGAAATGCCTAATACCATTCCTCAGGCTACTACTCAAGAACTATTGGAGGATAAGTTTACTATTGCGAAAAAAACATCTTATGCAAATTACTCTTTTATGTTTGGTGGCACTAATGACAATTTGGAAGAACTTTTACAAACCGATCCAAAAACAGTGGCTGGTATTAAATTGTTTTTAGGCTCTTCTACAGGGAATATGTTGGTAGACAATCTTGAGGTATTAGAAAAAATATTTTCCTCTACTAAACTCATTATTTCTGTTCATTGTGAAGATGAAGAAACCATCAAAAAGAATACTGCTCATTACAAAGATATTTATGGAGATGACATTCCCATTGCATTGCATCCGGTTATTAGGAGTGAAGAAGCTTGTTATTTATCATCTTCTAAAGCCATTGCATTGGCAAAAAAAACAGGTGCAAGATTGCATGTCTTTCATATATCAACAGCAAAAGAAACCTCTCTTTTTAGAAATGATATTCCACTAGAGGAAAAACAAATTACTGCAGAAGTTTGTGTGCATCATTTGTGGTTTTCTGACGAAGATTATGCAAAAAAAGGCACACATATTAAATGGAATCCTGCGGTAAAAACGGCAAACGACAGAAAAGGTTTATGGGAGGCTTTGTTAGATGACAGGATAGATATTATTGCTTCAGATCATGCGCCACATACCTTAGAAGAAAAATCTAATTCTTATTTAAAGGCTCCAAGTGGCGGACCTCTGGTTCAGCATGTATTGATTGCATTGTTAGAAAAGGTAAAAGAAAACACTATTTCAATAGAAAAACTGGTTGAAAAAGCATGCCATAATCCAGCCAAAATATTTCAAATAGAAAAAAGAGGATTCATTAAAGAAGGTTACTTTGCTGATTTGGTCTTGGTAGATACAAAAGCGCCCCAAACTGTTAACAAAGAAACTATTTTATACAAATGTGGATGGTCTCCTTTTGAAGGAATTACTTTTTCTTCTAGCATTACTCACACTTTTGTAAATGGTGTTTTAATGTATGATCATGGTGTTTTTAACAACACCGTTAAAGGAAAACGAATTACTTTTAACAGATGATAAAAAATATACTTATTGTTTTAATTTCACTTTCTATACTGGCTTCTTGCACAGGCAACACCATCTACGAAAAACCAGAAGATCTTATTCCTAAAGATTCTATGATTTTACTTTTAAAAGATTTGTATTTAGCCTCTTCTGCAAAAGGCATAAAAAACAAAGACCTCCGTAGACAAGTCAGCTATATCCCTCTAGTATACCAAGCATACAAAATAGATAGCTTACGTTTTAATCGCAGTAATTTCTATTACACATCTAAAGTTGATGTCTACGAGCCAATGTTTGATAAGGTATTGGGTTTGTTAAAAGAAGAGCTTACTTTATTTGAGCAAATTAAAAAGGTCAAAGATTCCGTTCGCCAAGATTCTTTAAAAAAGGAAAAAGCAGCGAGGAGGAAGAATAAAAACATCGATAAAATTGATTTGTCTAAAAAAAGAAAGTTACCGATAGAGTTTTTAAAAAAGAAAAGAGGTTTGAAGAAAAAATCAATCTAGAAAATCATCACTCACATATGTAATAACCTCTTCTATACTTTCAAATTTTTTTATTATTAATTTTTTTATTTTACCCGAAGAATAATAGGTTTTTGAGTGTAATGTTTTCGCTGTATACTTGCTCATTCTTATTTTTCTTGCTGTTATTTTTGACACCAACCACTCCCATCTCCAAAACAAACTTGCCTGCCAAGGCTGGACACATTTTGATGGCTTTTTTTTGCCAAAGGCATCGGCAATAGAAAACAAAACTTCTTTAAAACTTTTATTTTCAGACACGACAATAAAACGTTCGTTTTTACAGGTACTTTCCATTAATGCTACCATACAATGAATAACGTCTTTTACTCCAACAAAACCTGTAATGCCTTCAGAATAAAAAGGGAATCCTTTGTATACTTGTGAGAACATAGTGCCCGACCCTGAGGACCAAAACCCACTTCCTAAAATAACTCCTGGGTTTACAATAACAACATCCACACCTTCTTGGCTAGCGCGCCAAACTTCTGTTTCTGCACCATATTTTGTTATGGCATAGCCATTATTTTTTTCATTCCCTACCCATTCATTTTCTTCAGTAGCTACTTCTTTTTTGGGATCATCTCCAATGGTGGCAATTGAACTCACATAACACAATTTCTCTACCTTGGCATCTATGGACAAATTGGCAATAATAGCGGTGCCATGAATGTTTACCTTTCTCATGGTTCTATAATCTGCAGGATCAAAAGAAATAATTGCTGCACAATGATAGACTTTTTTTACGCCTTTAAAAGCCGGAATCATAGACGGTACGTCTGTAATATCTGCTTGTACCCATTCTATGGTGTTAAATAACTCTGGAGAAATATTGGGGTAATAAGAAAAAACATTTTTAGTTTTTTCTATGCTCTTGGGTGTTCTATAAATAGCTCTTATGGGTTCATTTTCTTGTGTTAAACGAACCAACAAATGAGATCCAACTAAGCCTGTGCCGCCTGTAACTAAAATCATACAACGAATTTAGTTTATTTACCTCAGAAATGTATCTTTGCTTTTTATAAAGTAAGAAGATGACAAATTTTGTTGAAGAGTTACGATGGCGAGGATTATTGCATGATATTATGCCAGAAACTGAAGCGCACTTATTAGAGCATGCTACTGCTGGCTATATTGGATTTGACCCTACTGCAGACTCGTTGCATATTGGAAGTTTGGTGCAAATTTTAATCTTAAAGCATTTTCAGAATGCCGGACACAAGCCTATTGCTTTGGTGGGTGGTGCTACTGGAATGGTGGGTGATCCTTCTGGAAAATCTGCAGAAAGAAATTTGTTGGATGAAGCAAGTTTATTGAAAAATATTGAAGGGGTAAAATCTCAATTAAGCAGGTTTTTAGATTTTGATACTACCGCTGATAATCCTGCAGAATTGGTGAATAATTTTGATTGGATGAAAGATATTTCTTTGATAGATTTTGTAAGAGATACAGGAAAACACATTACGGTAAATTATATGATGGCAAAAGACTCTGTGAAAAAACGTTTGAGTTCTGAGTCTAAGGAAGGAATGAGTTTTACAGAGTTTACTTATCAATTATTTCAAGGCTATGATTTTTATCACCTCTACAAAGAGAAAGACTGCAAGTTACAAATGGGTGGTTCTGACCAGTGGGGAAATATTACCACAGGAACAGAATTAATAAGAAGAAAAGCACAAGGAAAAGCATACGCTATTACAGTGCCTTTAGTTACCAAAGCAGATGGCACAAAATTTGGAAAAACAGAAGGTGGGAATGTTTGGTTAGATGCCAAGAGAACCTCTCCTTATAAATTTTATCAATATTGGTTGAACTCTTCTGATGAAGATGCTGAAAAATATATTAAAATCTTTACTTTTTTAGATAAGAATGCCGTTGAGGCCTTGGTGGCAGAACACAGGGAAGCTCCGCACTTGCGTTTACTTCAAAAGAAAATTGGAGAAGAGGTCACTGTTATGACACACGGTCAGGAAGCGTTTGACAATGCTATAAAAGCTTCTCAAATTCTTTTTGGCAAGTCTACTTCTGAAGATTTAAAATCGTTAGATGAACAGACCTTTTTAGATATTTTTGAGGGTGTTCCTCAGGCAACAATCTCTAAAGAAGATATTGATAACGGATTGGATATGATAGGTGCCTTAGCCGCTAAAACAGGCTTTTTAAATTCTAATGGGGAAGCCAGAAGAGCTTTAAAAGAAAATGCTATTTCTGTGAACAAAGAAAAAGTAACCGATAGCTTTATGATTAGTTCATCTGATTTAATTGCAGACAGCTATGTGTTACTACAACGAGGAAAAAAGAACTATTTTCTGTTAAAGATAGCTTAGTACATCTGGAGGGAGTACTACATTACCATTAAATTGCATCCTCTAATGTCTGAATGATCAAAACGACCCAGCACTTCAAAACGACCATTATTGTCTACTTTTCCTAGATCTTGGGTGGCAATAAATGAGCACGAATTGTAATTGGCCAAATCTATGACGTTTAGGCCTCCTGTTTTATTAGTACCTACCATGGTTAGTGCGTCTTCTGTGTCTCTGGCTAGTATTTTCATCCAAGGAGGGCAGTCAAATACTCCGTCTCCAGAAGAATATCCTTGGCTTAATAATTCTGTCATTCCGTATTCTGAATGAATTTTAGACACTCCAAGGCCAGCACACAAAATTTCATGCAATTCATTTCTAATGATTTCTTTGCGCCTCCCCTTCATGCCACCAGTTTCCATAATAATGGTGTTTTGTAATTTAAACTGTTGCCTTTCAATAAGGTCTAACAAGGCAAAAGTGACACCAATTAACAGTACTTTTTCTCCTTTTTTATCTAGCGCTATTAATGTTTTAGAAAGCTCTGTTAGATTGTTTAGGTAAAAACCGCTTGCGGGCTTGTTCGATTTTTTTATAAAATCGTCTACCATATATATTAATGAAGACCCGTCTCTTTCTAGATAATTGGGCAATAAGCCAAGCACTGTGTACTCTTCTATAGGTCCGTAGAAGTGTTCGAAGCCTTTGGTATAACTTTTTTTATACCAACTTACGTCTGTTACCATATGCTTGCTAATACTGCTTCCTGTGGTTCCAGAACTGGTAAAGGTTTCTTGAACAGCTTGGATGCTTGAAAGTACGGCATGAGATTTAAAAAACTGAATGGGTAAAAACGGAATCTCTTCTACTTCTTTTACATCAGAGGAATGAATGTATAAGAGATCGCAAAAAGATCTGTAGATCGCATTGTTTTTAAACTGATGTCTAAAAACTTGCAAAGCACAGGTTTTAAAATCTGATTGGTCTTGTATGTTAAAAACAGCATTTTGCATATTTCACAAAAATAATAGGATTTGGTTAATAAACTTTGATTATAATTGATAAATACACCCGCTTCTTTTGTAAAACTTTATTGTATTTTTGTTGGCACAAATCAAAATAAAAAAATAATGTCAGATTTTGGAATTCAACAAGCCCTAGATGAGTTAGGCTTACAAGATATTAACCACGGAACCTCTACCGGTTCTGCTAATTTTTCTAACGGAGAACTTATTGAAAGTTATTCTCCTGTAGATGGTAAATTAATTGGAAAAGTAAGAGCAACTAGTAAAGAAGATTACGAAAAGGTAATGACTACTGCCACGGAAGCTTTTAAGACTTTTAGAGATATTCCTGCGCCACAAAGAGGAGAAATTGTTCGTCTGTTTGGAAATAAATTAAGAGATTTAAAAGAGCCATTAGGGAAGTTAGTTTCTTATGAAATGGGAAAATCTTTGCAAGAAGGGTATGGAGAAGTACAAGAAATGATTGATATCTGTGATTTTGCAGTTGGGCTGTCTAGACAATTAAACGGACAAACTATCCCATCTGAAAGACCAGGACATGTTATGAGAGAGCAATGGCACCCAATTGGGGTGGTGGGTATCATTTCTGCCTTTAATTTTCCGGTTGCTGTTTGGGCTTGGAATACTGCCTTGGCTTGGATATGTGGTGATGTTTGTGTGTGGAAAGGATCTGAAAAAGCGCCTTTATGTACTGTTGCCTGTCAGAACATTATTGCTGAAATATTAAAAGAAAATAACTTGCCCGAAGGAATCTCTTGTATTATTAATGGAGATTATACGGTTGGAGAAATGATGACTACAGACACTAGAGTTGCTTTAGTATCTGCTACAGGTTCTACTAGAATGGGAAGAATTGTTGGTGCAACTGTTGCCCAACGTTTTGGAAAATCTTTATTAGAGTTGGGCGGTAACAATGCCATTATTATAACCCCAACTGCAGATTTAAAAGTAGTGGTGCCTGGGGCTGTTTTTGGCGCTGTAGGAACCTGCGGACAACGCTGTACTTCTACACGAAGACTTATTATTCATGAATCTGTGTATGACAAAGTAAGAGATGCCGTTGTTGGTGCTTATGGGCAGTTAACCATTGGAAATCCTTTAGATGAAAAGAACCATATTGGGCCTTTAATAGATCATGATTCTGTAAACACCTATTTAGCAGCTATTGAAAAAGCGAAAGCTGAAGGAGGAAACGTATTGGTAGATGGCGGTGTATTGGAAGGTGAAGGATATGAAAGTGGCTGTTATGTAAAGCCTGCAATTATTGAAGCTGAAAATCATTTTGAGATTGTACAGCATGAAACATTTGCACCTATTTTATATGTAATGAAGTATACTGGTGGTGTAGAAAATGCCATCGAGAAACAAAACGGAGTAGCACAAGGCTTATCTTCTGCTATTATGACTAATGAGCTAAAAGAAGCAGAGAAGTTCTTGTCTTATGCAGGATCTGATTGTGGTATTGCCAATGTAAATATTGGAACTTCTGGTGCAGAAATTGGTGGTGCTTTTGGTGGAGAAAAAGAAACAGGTGGCGGGCGCGAGTCTGGATCTGATGCTTGGAAAGTATATATGCGCAGACAAACAAATACCATTAATTATTCTGATGAATTGCCGTTGGCACAAGGAATAAAATTTGATTTATAACTAGATAGCTTTTATATAGCATAAAACAAAAAAACCACTTAATTAGGTGGTTTTTTTGTTTTTACCAACTATTCTATTTATTTTGAGATCGCTATGAAACCTTTACAACATTCTACCATAATTCTCGAACAAAAAACTCACAGAAAAAATAATCAGCTATTAATTAAGTTTGATTATGATGAGACGTTAATTTCTCTTGTACGGTCTGTTAATGGGACTTCTTGGAGTAAATCTTTGAAAGCATGGTATCTCATAAATACCACCGAAAATCTAGCCATCATTTTAAAACTATTTGAAGGTATTACAAAAATTGATCTCTCTGGTATTTCAAAAAAAGTAGGATTTAAAAGAGATTTAACTCCTGAACAAAAAAAAATATTAAATAATTTTTATTTGTTTTTAAAAGGAAAAAGATACAGCCAGAGCACCATACAAACCTACACTTTTTTTGTGGCTGATTTTATAAATTTTCATACAAAAACACCCCTAGAAGAACTTACTAACAGAGACGTAGAGCTTTTTATAGAAACCGTTTTTATAGAGCGCAACTATTCTGTTAGTTCTCAAAGACAGTTTATAAGTGCCTTAAAGATTTTTACTGTTTTTTGTCCACAAACGAAAATTAATAATTTGTCTTTAGAACGGCCCAAAAAATCTAGATTACTTCCTAATGTATTATCTCAAGAAGAGGTGTTACGTATTATACAATTAACTAAAAACTTAAAGCACAGAGCCATTATTGTATTGCTTTATTCTTCTGGTTTAAGAATTGGAGAGGTTACGGGTTTATTGTTAAAAAACATTGATATACTAAGAAAGCAGATTAAAGTTGAAGGAGGAAAAGGCAGAAAAGACAGATTTGTTGTTTTAGCGACTAGTTATTTACCTCTTTTACATAATTACCTAACCACTTTTAAACCAGCACTTTATTTTATAGAGGGGCCAACAGGTAAAAAATACTCTGAGAGTAGTATTAGGAAGTTTCTATTTAAGAGTGTACAAAAAGCTGGTATTTCAAAAAAAGTAACCCCACATACCTTGCGACATAGCTATGCTACACATTTATTAGAAAATGGTGTTGGTTTGAGACATATACAGGAGTTATTAGGACACGCTAAACCAGAAACTACCATGATTTATACACATGTTGCAAAGAAAGATTTACTAGATATTCAGAGCCCGTTAGACACTATTTTATTAAATTTGGATAAAAGTGATAAACAAGAACAAAAGTTCCTGTTATCCGGAAATAAAAACCTATAAACAGGAGGTTTGTTCTCCATATAACCAGTTCTCTGCCATTTCACGAACTACTCAAGTCTTCTAAATAAGTTAATGAATCCTCTAGTGGCTTTATAACCTTTCCATTCCCTAGATTTAAAAACAGTATCTAATTCAGTATGAAAAATATGATTTGTATAATTACTTATGGTTTTTATAGAAATTGCCAAAATTATACTTAACACGTGACTTTCAGTATAACCTGCATTTAAAAATACGTTTACATCTTCTTCTGTAGGTAAACCTCTTTTATTTACCATTATACTTGTAAACTCTGAGAGCTTGCTAAATTTTTCGTGTGGTATTTTCTGATTATTTCTTATCGCTTCAGTAACTTTAACGGGCACATTCGAGGCTGTATCAGCTAACAAGCTATGAGCACCCATACAATAAACACAATGATTTTCAGCACTAATTGTAAGAAAAACGACTTCTGCTTCTGCGGCTGTAAAGCCACTTTCTTGACGGAATAATTTGTAACCGTTCATATACGAATCTAAAAGCGCTGGACTGTTCGCCATTGCCTTATACATATTTGGAATCATTCTGTTTTCCTTTTTAGTCTTTTGAAGTAATTCAAGTTGACGTGCATTACCGTCTTTCAATTCAATTAATGACAATTTTGTTTTAAACGTTTTCATAAGATTATGTTTTATTTATTCATAGTTTATTTTGTAAAGCTACTAACTTTTAGTTACTTTTATAATAGGTTTAATTAATGAAACCTTATTACCGTATGGAAACTGTTACTGAAAATCAAATAGTTGAAAGAATAAAAAAATTAAAAAATAAATTTCCTGACTTTACTATTGGAGCACCAACAAGTATTTGTCCTATTCGCGATGTATTATCAACAGCATCTGATAAATGGAGTATCTTAATCATTCTATTTTTAGGCTATTCTAAAGTTTTACGTTTTGGTGAACTTAAAAAATATGTATCGCAAATCTCATCTAAGGTATTGTCTGAAAGATTGAAGAAACTTGAGCGAGATGGTTATATTACTAAAAAGATATTTGCAGAAGTACCTATCAGGGTTGAATACCAACTTACATCATTGGGATATAGGTATTTAGAAAAGCTAATAGTACTTTCAGAATGGGTAACTGAAGAAATGGACACAATTGTAGAAAACAGAAAAAAATACGATAAGAAATAAAAACGGCAGAGAACACCGTATATAATTTATTGCTAGTTCTAGCCTACTTACGAAAGTCCTCGCGGACTTTATTGGTCGGTAATTATTTACTAAATTAGTTGCTTGAAACACCCAACAAACCATATACAACAACGTTATGCTTTATTAAAAACAGATAGATAAATGATTCCAACTACTTTTATAAACTATGCAGCAGATACATTGGCGGAAACCAATGATGGCTTAACTGGAAGCAGAATAGCAGAATTTTCAGCAGCATATGCTATCGACTTTGATGTTGAAATTCCTTATCCAGAGTATCCATTTCCTGCTGAATTACCAAACAAAAGAACTGCGTTACGAGAAAATTTTAAAGCCTTTAATCCTGAACAACAATTTAGAATTATTAAAGAGTTATGTGAGTTACCACATTTTGAAGAAAACAAAGGTGTTAAGGATTTGAAAATCAAATTAATCTCAAGATATGGAGCATTAGGACTAGGAAATGAAAAAGAAGAAGTTAATGAATCACTTATTGAAGAAACTCAACATTGGCTTTCAGAATATCCAGAAGCCTTAGTTTTATATAACGCTTGTTTAGAAAAGCATTCAAATGGTGTTCACCAAAGAAATCTATTAGATGACCTTAGGCTTTCATTGGAAACTTTATTAAAAAACACCCTTGAAAATAATAAATCACTAGAAAATCAAATAGCGGAATTAGGTAGGTATATAAATGAACGAGATGGTTCAAAAGAACTAAAAAATATGTTTCTAAAATTAATTGATTACTTTTCTAAATATCAAAATACCTATGTAAAACACAATGATAATGTCAACAATAATGAAGTCGAAATAATGATTGAAATCGCGAGTTCTTTTATGAAATTTATAGTGAGAATAAAATAATAATATTATGAAAACATTTAAAAATTTAATCCTGCTAACAATAGTCTTTTTGGGACTAAGTTCAAATGTGTTAGCCAAAGAAATCACTCTATTTGACTCAGATGGAGAAGCGATTGCATATATCGACACGGATGATGAGGATTTAACTATCTATTTATGGAATGGAAAACCAGTAGCATATTTAGACCCAGACGGAGATGCTTATAATATTTATGGTTTCAATGGTAAACACTTAGGTTGGTATGATGAAGGTATTGTTAGAGATCATAAGGGGTATGCTGTCGGTTTTAGAAAAGGAGCAACAAATGTATATACTAAATATGAACCATATAAATCTTATAAAGCATACAAACCATATAAGGCTTATAAGGAATATGCACCATACAAGCCTTACAATCAAAGTCAATTTTCAGGCGAATCATTAAGCCTATTCTTGTCAAAAGGAAAGAAATAACAAAAGCATAACAATGTATATAAAAAATAGGCTAGAAAGTAATGAAATCAGGGGTTTGGGCTCGCATCAAACTTTGTGTTCAACCGGAAGTTTAGTACTTCGAAATCGCCTACTTTTCATATACTAAACGTTATATGTAACTCCAGAAAAAATGACAATGAAAATTAAAATTCTAACATTATTCATTTTAGGCATAA
>Ga0209092_10000875_pt1 | contig 30547 bp, 23 predicted proteins | sample FraStrMetagenome_FD_187446 | JGI IMG/M metagenome (GOLD analysis project Ga0209092, IMG submission 187446) | Marine eukaryotic phytoplankton communities from Arctic Ocean - Fram Strait ARC3M Metagenome (SPAdes) (version 2) | ecosystem: Environmental > Aquatic > Marine > Oceanic | place: Fram...
TCTAGGATTTGGCATCAACTGGATTTGGACGATGTCGAAATGCTCACGCAGCAATACGTGCGTCGCGAATCGGGAGGACATGCCTTAACCGATGCGTATTTCCCTCAGGTCGGGATTCACATCGAGGTCATGGAAGACGCGCACCACAAAAATGTGGAGCTCGACGCCATTCGAAAGGAAGAGATCGTAGATGTCACGGGCCATAAAGTCTACGACGTATGGCCCGGTCGAGACGAGAATGGGGAAGGCAGTTTGGACAACCTCCATGAAACCATCGACGCCATTGTCTCGACAATTCGTGCCAAAAGGGAGGAGAAAATCCGCAGGGGTGATTGGGAGCCGTGGGACCCCGAGTTTAAGTACTCGGTCGATCGATGGCGCGCTGCAGGAGAAGTTAGCCTTGAGAATCGTGCGGCATTCCGATTGATTTCGGATGCTTGCAATGCGTTCGGCCATCAATATGAAGGTTATCAGAAAGCGTGGGCAACCAACCCCATGGACGGGTCAACGGGATTGTGGTTTCCGAAGTTGTATCCCAACAAAGCTTGGCACAATGAATTGAGCGTCGATGGCCAAACCATTGTCGAGAAATGCCTGAGTTCAGACCCGGAATTGCGCAAGGATCATTACCGCCGATGTTCTCAGAGAACGAGAAACCGGGTCACGTTTGCGCGGGTCACTTCTCCCATGGGAATGACCTTGTATCGTTTTGTTGGTGTTTTTAAAATGGACAAGGCCAACAGCAGCCCGAATGGAACTGTGCGTTACACTCGGATTGCAGCATCGGCCAAGACAAATCCCCTGGATAGAGCCTAGCTTTTGGGCCGAGTGAACGGCCCAAAAGCGAAGGTCTTGTTTGTTTGTGTGGCTTCAGGATATGCTGTTGATGCGTTCGGCGATCACTTCACGCAACCGGGGTAGGCCCGCATCGCTGTAAAGTGTGAAGCTCCACTGGTCTGGAATGCTCTTGCCACCCTCCTTGAATACGATGTGCTCGTTGCCTTGAGGAGCAAGTGTTCCGATTTCGTGGTGAACGTGCCCCTTGATGATGAATTTTTTCGCCTTGCAGTTGTGCAGCTTGGCAATTTTTTCGCGGCCCTTGTTCAGTGGCATATATGAAGCGGTGACTTTGATGGCGCATCCTTCTTGTGCCACAAATTCCTCGAACAATTCTCCGACGGCTTTCCAGAGCGGCAGGGCTTCAAGGTTGGTGGAGGGGTCTTCCTTGAGGAAGTTGTACTTGGATTCCATGGTGTCAAACCGAACGACCCGCCCTCGTTTTTCCATGCCGCTTTTTCCAGCGACGTCATCGTCAACATTGGTGATGGCGGCAAAGGACATGCTTCTGCCGAGCAAGTCATAGAGGGTGTCCACGTCTTCCTCCTTCTTCCCTTCCTGAATGGAGAAGGTGTCGCGAAGGAGATTCAGCAAGTCCACAATGTTCTCCCATTTGGCCTTGAGATAAGGATCTCTTTTTCCGGCACCAAGGTCCCGGTTGCAAAATCCGTAGATCACTTGCTCCCAGACCTCATCTGTTTTGCCTGTCATTCCGTCGCCGAATTTGCTGACGGTTTCGAGGACCTCTTGGAGATTGACATTGAGCTTCTCGGCCATGCCAGGCTCCCAATCCACGAATTGAATGTCTTGCACCAAGAAGCGGAAGATTTTGGGGTAGCTGATTTGAAGGCCAAGAAGAGAGAACAGCATGAGGTCATCTTTGCCGTCGGGTTTTTCGCCGTCAAAGCCATCGGGGTCTTCCGCAAAGTCTGCGTCGCGCAGGCTGCGGAGCAAGGAGAAGCTGTTCAAGTAACGTTTGAGGCTGCGCGGGTTGTACCCGACGGTAAAGGCCACCACCTTGGCATACTCGTCTTTGTATTCATCCGGAATGAAGATGCCCATGCCAGAGAGCTTGTCTTGCATCAATTCATCGATGGTGTAGGCCCCAGTTGGCATGGAGAATGGGACTTGAATGATCTTGTCGAAGAAGCTCCGGAATTCGCGCTCGTTCTCCTCGGTTTTCTCGCCGAATTTGCTCTCGAGACCTTTGACCACCACTTCGTAGTCAATGGCCAAAACGAAAATGCAATTCGGGATGTCGAACATGTTTTTCAGCGCTTCCAGCACCTCTACAGCATCGGTGGGGGGGATGCGGTCGAGATCGTCAACGAAGAAGACCACCCTCTGATACTTGTTGTCAGGGTCGTCGAGCAGTTTTTGGATGACTTCTTTGATGTCCCTTTTGACGTCTGCGATTTCAGCTTGGACTGCATCCGGGTCGTCTCCGGAAGCCGCGTCCATCAGGTCGAGCCCAGTTTTATTGGCGATGGCTTGGTTGCCCAGTCGGGTGAAGAATTTCCCGACATTCTTCATCGTCTGTTTGCTCTCATCTTTGAGTGTCCATTGCCCCTCTGATTCGCAACGTTCAATCAGCTTTTCGAGCATGCCGCGCAGCACCGCAGGTGTGGTTTCTGCCGCTCCTCGAAACATGCTGTATTCCCAAGTATTCACCCAGCTTGTCGCGATGTTCATGCCGGTCAATTGCTCTCGCAGCATGTACATCATGGATGTTTTCCCAGTCCCCCATTCGCCCTGTAGACCCACGGTCATGGGGGTGTCACTTTGGGCAATGAAATTGGTGAGGGCCAAAGCGTAGCGCCTTGATTTTAGTTTGTCTTGATCAATACTGGTGATCGGTTTGTCTGTGATGCTGGTAGAGTTGGTCATGGCGAAGTAGAGGCGGAGAGGATATAAAAATCCCGTGCGATTTTACAGTAAACCACACGGGATTCTAGAAAGTGAAATTGATCAGGCGAGGCTGCTCAACTTGGCATTGTTGTCGGCAAGCTTGCTGTCGTCTGCTGTCGCGATTTGGACTTTCACGCCGATTTCTGCCATGAAGCGATCTTCAACGGTTTTCACGAGCATGTTGCCGTGAAGGTCCACTGCGCCGTCTCCGTCTGGACGTTCGTTGTTGTGGCGAGCACTCGCGAGAGTTTCGCTGTCATCTGCGGGCTTTTTGCCCATTCCAGTGTAAACACGAAGTGTTGCGCCATAAGCCTCTTTGAATTGGGCCTTGATGGTCTTGACTTTGGTGTTACCCGATGCTTTGATGTCTGCCATGATTGGAGAGTTTAGATGTTTAGATGTTTGGAAGGCGTTAAGTTGAGTCTGAAATCTTAAACTTCAAAGTGTTGATGTGACTAGATTTCAGGCTTATTTTTCTGTTTCGTTTATCCTAACAAACAATTCTACAATGAGCACCGAAATCACGACTACGGGGTCGAAAAAAATCAAGACGTTAAAGAAGCAATTCAACGAGAAATTCCCTTACCTGCGTTTGGGTTTGTTTCCATCCACGAGCAAGTTGGATGTGGACAATGGCAAGAGCATCACCAACCTTGATGCGGAAAAAACCTTGGCTGCAGTGAGAGAGAAACTTGGGGATGGCGACATTTCCATCCATGGCCGTAAGCTTGTGAAGAACCTAGAATCAGAATTCGAAGAAATTTTCGGTCTCTATGCTCAAGTGTGTTGGACTTCGGGTGAGGGCAAACGTCATTACACCACAGGTTCGGATCAGGGGAAAAGCCTCACAGCGTTGAACCGAGAGAAACAAGCCGAGGGTGCTGAAGAGGGCGCTTGGAAATAATCCATTAAAACGAAATCATCATGTTTAAGAATCTCGTGAACCGCATCGCGGACAACTTTGACAAGCAGGAGTTTAGTGTGGCGCCGCAAAAGAAGCTGAAGACCATCTCCAAAGACTTTAAAGCTGCTTTTGGCTTAGACCTTGTCTTTTACAAAGGCAAAAAGATTGCTGAAGGAGACCTAACCCTCGCGGCATTGAACAAGAAAACGGCAGAGGCTGTGGATGCGAAGGCGGGCGACGTGAAAATCAAAGCCAGCATGTCTGTTGGAGATGCTGAAGACATTTTCAAGTCAAATTTCGGAACCACAGTTCAGGTCAAATCGAACGGCAATCTCGTGGACAATGGGCTGTCCTTGGGAGACGCGAGAAGGGCTGCAGAAGGCTGATTTCAGGGGTTGATGTGCGGAGGGTCAATTGGATTCTTCAGCGACATTGAAAGTGGAGAATCGCGTTGTGGGAGCTTGGTGGCAAACTGACGTTTTTGAGGACGGCTTGGAATGCGTGTCGGTGTAACTTCACGCCACGCATTTGCAACCCCGTTTCGCACTCAACATGGCCCAACGCGCATCCACTGCCCCTGCCACCCTTCAGCAAGCCCAAGACATGGGGCTTCGTCCAGAGGAATTTGATCAAATCGCTGAGATTCTTGGCCGTACGCCGAATTTCACAGAGATGTGCATCTACTCTGTGATGTGGTCTGAGCATTGCAGTTACAAAAATTCCATAAAATGGCTCAAAACCTTGCCCAAGGATGGACCGCACTTGTTGGTCAAAGCGGGTGAGGAAAATGCCGGGATCGTGGACATCGGAGACGGCATTGGCTGCGCATTCAAAATTGAAAGCCACAATCACCCCAGTGCTCTGGAGCCTTATCAGGGCGCAGCGACGGGCGTGGGCGGAATCAACCGCGACATTTTCACCATGGGGGCCAGGCCCATTGCTCAGCTCAACTCGCTTCGCTTTGGGGACCTTGAGAATCCCAAGACCAAGTGGCTGCTCGATGGCGTGGTCCGTGGCATTGGCGATTATGGAAACAGCTTCGGCGTTCCGATTGTGGGTGGTGAGGTGTACTTCGATCCCGTGTATCAGGTAAACCCACTGGTGAATGCGATGAGCGTAGGCTTGCTCGACAGCGACAAAATCATCAGCGCCAAAGCAGGCGGTCCGGGAAATCCGGTGTACATCGTGGGTTCATCAACAGGAAAAGACGGCATTCAGGGCGCCTCCTTCGCGTCCAAAGACATCACCGAGGACAGTGCGGAAGATTTGCCTGCTGTTCAAGTAGGGGATCCCTTCCAAGAGAAGCTCCTTTTGGAGGCTTCGTTGGAACTCGCAGGCGGAGACGCTGTGGTGGGCATGCAAGACATGGGTGCCGCAGGCATCACATGTTCTACGTCAGAGATGAGTGGTGGCGGTGGCGTTGGTATGGACATTCGACTCGACCTCGTGCCCAAGCGCCAGGACGACATGGAGCCCTTCGAGATTCTGCTCAGCGAAAGCCAAGAGCGCATGCTCGTGGTGGTGAAGAAGGGCCGTGAATCTGAGATTGAGGCCATTTTCGACAAGTGGGATTTGCATGCCGTGGAGATTGGCGTGGTCACGGAAGGAAACACTTTGCGTTATTTCGATGAAAAGGAACTGATTGCAGAAGTTCCCGCGGACAGTCTGATTTTGGGTGGTGGAGCACCCGTGTATGAGCGCGAATACAGTGAACCGACATACCTCAAGGAAATTGCCAAGTACGACTTGGATGCCATTCCGGAGCCCAAGGACTATCCTGCGGCAGCAAAGGCTTTGGTGTCTCGCCCAAACCTGGCTTCAAAGCGCTGGGTCTATGAGCAATACGACAGCATGGTGGGCACGGTTAACCGATCGACCAATCGCCCAGGCGATGCCGCGGTGGTTCGTGTCAAAGGGTCGGACAAGGGATTGGTGTTGAGTGTCGATTGCAATGGGCGATACGTCGAGGCAGACCCGCGGAAGGGATGTGCGATCGCTGTGGCCGAGGCTGCCCGAAACATTGCGTGTGTGGGGGGCACACCCAGTGCAATCACGAATTGCCTCAACTTTGGCAACCCCTACAACCCAGAAGTGTATTGGCAGTTTGTGGGTGCCATCAAGGGCATGAGCGACGCCTGCCTGGCCTTTGATGCTCCCGTCACGGGGGGCAATGTGAGCTTCTACAACCAGACTGTAGGTGCAGATGGAACGGCGAAGCCAGTTTACCCAACCCCCACCATTGGCATGCTGGGCCTCATTGACAATGCGGACCGTCAAATGACCTTGGATTTCAAGGAAAAGGGGGAGTTGATTTTCATGCTTGGGGAGTCGCGAAATGACCTCGGTTGTTCGGAATATCTCTCGTCGGTTCACGGTGTTCGGTACAGTCCTGCGCCTCATTTTGACCTTGACTTTGAAGTCAAACTTCACAAGGCTACCCGCAATCTGATTGACCGTCGCTTGATCGCATGTGCACATGACGTTAGCGATGGCGGCGTGTTCACAGCATTGGTCGAAATGGGGTCGCCCAGGAGCTTAGGGTTTGATGTGGAGAGCGACAGTGAAGTGCGGTTGGATGCTTTCCTTTTTGGAGAAGCACAGGGTCGAATTTTGGTCACAACCACAGAAGCGGACCAAGAGGATTTCTTGGACTTGCTTGCGGAGACAGGCATACCGGTCACCCTTTTAGGTCACACCACCAAGGGCAAATGTGTGGTGGATGGAAAGCCCTTTGGCTTCATCTCGGAATACGAGGGGGCCATGGAAACGGCCATCCCCAACGCCATGGCTCAATAATCGCCTCACTCTCACGTTTCCTTGCTGCGCATGCGCCTCCTCCGATTTCTCATCAGCCGCACGTTCTGGGTCCAATTGGCCTTGGCATTGGGGTTGGCCGTGATCGGATACGTGGCCATGAATGTGGGCTTGCGGGCTTTCACCAGACACAGTGAGCGGATTGCGGTTCCAGGGGTCGTGGGATTGGACCGAAGCTCGGCTTCGTTGCTGCTGCAGGCGGAAGGCCTGAAGCCAGTGGTGATGGACAGCCTGTACAATGCCAATGGCATGCCAGGTGCGGTCGTAGAGCAAGACCCAGTTTCAGGAACAGAGGTAAAGGGAAGCCGCAACGTCTACCTCACAGTGTACCGCTCGACACCGCCGGTTGAACGTCTGGAAGTGGAGGAGGGCATGGATGCTGGGGTGGCCCGCATTTTACTCGATGTGAAGGGCTTCAAGTTTCGCGAGCGTTATGCGCCCACCACGGAATTGGCTGGATTGGTGCTCAAAGTGGAAGACTTGGACGGCGTTGCTTTGCGTCCAGATGACAGGTTGTCGAAGGGAGAGGAGTTGGTCCTTGTGATTGGAGAGCGGATTGAAAGACAGGTGGCCCTGCCTGATTTTGTCGGGTTGTCTTGGGCCGAGGCCGGGAGGCGCTTGGAGGCTTTTGAACTGGTGCTTGGGCGATGTCGGTGGTCCTTACTCCCCTTGAATTTAGAGGATTCGTTGTCCGCAGTCGTCTCCAGTCAAATTCCTGAATATGTCCGTGGACGACGTGTCAATGCCGGGTCCGAAGTTGACTTTTACCTTGAAATGCCCCTTCCCGAAATTGAGGGAACGGGGGGAGAATCCCTTTTTGAATGAGCCGAAACATCGCTTTTTTTGCCGCGACCCTTTGTGTCTTGTCGATGGCTTTGTTCAATGGAGTCTTGGCCCAAGAGACCGAACGTGACTTGCAGTTTGTTCCCGTTCAAGCGGTCAAATTTGGGGCGGAAGAAGGCCAAGTCAAACGGGGGGGTGGAGCCATGTCTTTGCCCTTCTTTGATGATTTTGCTTCGCCAACCTTTGAAGCCGAAGGGGGGCCTTCCGAACTGGTTCGTTGGACGGATTCATCGGCACGGCGCACCTTCAATTATGCCATCCAACCACCTACAATTGGCGCTGCGACCTTGGATGGGCTTCGTTCAGATGGCTATCCTTACGCGTTCAATGCTGAATCTGAAGGTTGGGCCGACACCTTGACCAGTCAAGCCATTAACCTCGCCGGACGGACACCAGAGGACAACATTTACCTCACCTTCTTTTACCAAGGTGGTGGACTCGGGAATGCGCCTGATGAGAATGACAGCTTGGTGGTCGAGTTTTTAGCGCCGAATGCGGGTGAATTGGGGTGGACACAGGTGTGGTCTGCTTTGGGGGCAGAAATGGACACGTTTGCCTTGGCTGGAGTACCGGTCGACAACCCCATTCACCTGGAAGATGGCTTTCGCTTTCGCTTTCGAAACCATGGTGCATTGGGCGGAAATGTGGACCTGTGGCACATCGATTATGTGCTCGTGGACGACAACTTGGACCCAGACAACCTGGGGTTCTTCGAAGTGGCTTTTGTGGACCCTTTGCACACCCTTACATCTCCGTATTCGGTGATGCCGTGGTCCCATTATTTGTCTGATCCTGTGTCTTATACAGAAGACAGCTTGAAGTCTCTCCACCGAAATTTGAGTGCGTTCCAGGCCGACAATGTCACCTGTGGTTTCAAGGTCAGGAATGTGGTGTCGGGGGTCGAAGAGGATTTCCCCAATCCATTTTCGTTGACGTCCGTTTCTCCGGACACCACGTTTGATGTTGGCTACTACGTGCAGGCGCCATTTGTGGAGGGAGGAGACACGCTGGTCGAGGCCAATGGTTTTGTCTTTTCTGATCCAGGAAACGACTCTGCTGCAACATTTGAAGTGACCCTGTATGAGGATGCCATTGGCATTTTGGAGCAGGAAAGGGTGGGGGTTCCGGACAATGACAGCATTTTGTTTGTTCAGTTGTTTCGCAACGAATACGCTTACGACGATGGTTCTGCAGAGAAGGCATATGGGTTGACTACAGGGGGAGGGAAATTGGCCGTCCGATATGATCTCGCCATCCCCGATACCTTGTTCGGTTTGGCGATTTACTTCACCCCGTACTACGACAATGTGGAGAACCAAAACTTCTTGTTGCGCGCGTGGTCGGATGATGCTGGACAGCCCGGGGAGGAGTTGGGCCAGAACTACATCTTTCATCAGCCGACTTATTTCACAGACGGGAATGATGTCTTCGCCTACTATGAATATGACGACCCCATTCCGGTGGAGGGCACCGTGCACGTGGGCATGGTCCAAGAGCAAGATTTTGCGTTGAACATTGGGCTGGACAAGAACACAGATTTCAATTTCTCACGCGTGCATTATCAACTTGGTTTGGGTGCAGAGTGGGTGCTGTCCACCATTCAAGGCACCATCATGGTGCGTCCTGTTCTTCAGGCAGGGGTCGAGCAGGTGTTCGTTGCTGTGGACGACGCAGTGTCGCCATGGTCGGATCAGGAGATGACGGTGTATCCCAATCCAGCTCAAGATTGGCTAGAAGTGATGTGGACCGATGCAGAGGCGCCCGATGCGTGGCGTTGGATCGACATGATGGGGCGTACTTTGGCAGAGGGCCGTTGGACCGCTGGCTCTCAGCGGCAGCGTCTGATGACCGGGGATCTTCCCCGTGGCATCCAATGGCTCGTGGTTGTAGGAGAGAATGGCCGCATCGAGACGCGTCGCGTCTTGTTGAATTGAACAACATGTCAGAAGACAACCCCATCGAAACCTTCACCGAAGGAGACGAGTTATTTGAGCACCACAGGATTGTGGCGGACAAGGGGCAAGGTTTGCTTCGTGTCGACAAATTCTTGTTTAACCTTCTTCCCAACACCTCCCGAAACCGCCTTCAAATGGCGGCAAAAGCGGGCTATGTGAGGGTGAATGGAGAAGCTGTAAAGAGCAATTACAAGGTGCGCCCGGCGGATGTGGTGACCTTGGAGTTGCCGCAGCCCATGCGGGAGTTCGAGTTGATTGCCGAAGACATTCCACTCGACATTCGCCATGAAGATGTGGACTTGGCTGTGCTGCACAAGCCGGCTGGGCTTGTGGTTCACCCCGGGATTGGCAATTTCTCTGGAACCTTGGTCAACGGTTTGTTGCATCATTTTGCAGGGTTGCCATCGGCAGAGGGCCAACCAGCACCCCGCCCCGGGTTGGTCCACAGACTAGACAAGGACACCACAGGTCTGATGGTCATTGGCAAGACTGAGCATGCCATGGTCAGTTTGAGTGAACAGTTCTTCGAACGAACCACGGAGCGCAGGTACCATGCCTTGGTTTGGGGAGATGTTCCCGATGAGGGACGGGTCGAGGCGCACATTGGCCGGTCGCATCAAGACCGCAAGGTTCAGGCTGTTTTCCCCGATGGAGAGGAAGGCAAGCATGCGGTCACGCATTACCGGGTCTTGGAACGATTGGGTCCCGTGACGTTGGTTGAATGCAAGCTCGAAACGGGGAGAACCCACCAGATTCGGGTGCACATGCAGTACATCGGTCACCCCCTTTTTGGAGACAAAACCTATGGGGGAGACAAAATCATCAAGGGCTTGCCGTCCGGCAAGTACAATCAGTTCGTGAAGAACAACTTTGAGATCCTTCCCCGTCAAGCGCTGCACGCCAAATCACTCGGGTTCTTGCACCCAGGGACGGGTGAGTTCATGCGCTTTGAGAGCGACTTGCCAGAAGACATGACCACAGTCTTAGACCGCTGGCGTCGTTATCTCGGGGCTGCCCAAACCCCTTGAGCCAAACAAGGCCGTGAACCGGGCAAAGGAAGAAACAGCGTCCAGCTGAATTTCCCGTTTGCGCTTCATACTGGGTTGGTTTAGTCGAGGTTGTGTAGCGCCTCCAATTCTGAGGTGGCCGCTTCCCAATCGTCCAATGCTTTTTGAAGGTCACGTTGCACGGTTTCGAACTCCTTGGCCTTGGCGACCGTGGCCATGCTGTCGGTGGGATCCAAAGCCGACATTTCCTCATTGAGGGCGGCCTCTTTGGCTTCGAATTCTGCGATTTCTTTCTCTCGCTTGTTGATCCGGTTCTTTAGCTTTTTGGCCAACTTTTGATTCTCGTAAGCTTGTTTCCTGTCTCCTTTTGCAGAAGCTTTTTCTGAGGTTTTTATTTTGGCCTGTGTGTCTTTTCCCCCGGGATTCCCGCCAGGTCCATTGCTGCGTCCGGCTTCGTATGCGGCGATGGTGTCGGAGCGCTTTTCAAGCAAGAACTGCTGGATGTCACCGATGTACTGACGCAGTCCGGTAGGGGTCACCTCGTAGACCAATTCTGTGAGTCCGGTGAGGAAGTCCCGGTCGTGCGAGACCACGATGAGGGTGCCATCGTAATGCATCAAAGCCTGTTTGAGCACGTCTTTGGCCTTCATGTCCAAGTGGTTGGTAGGCTCGTCGAGCACAAGCAAGTTGTAAGGGTGCAGCATCAACTTGCAGAGGGCCAGGCGGGCTTTCTCTCCACCAGAGAGCACCTTTACTCTCTTGTCCACGTCTTCACCGCTAAAGAGGAAGGAGCCGAGCAACGCCCTGACCCTTTTTCGCACATCTCCTGTGGCCTCGTTGTCGATCGTTTCAAACACGGTCAATTCGCCATCGAGCTCGTCACTTTGGTTCTGAGCATAATAACCGACGTCCACGTTGTGTCCAAGACCGCAGGTCCCTTCTCCTTCGAGTTCTCCGAGTAGAATGCGGGTGAGTGTCGTTTTTCCCGCACCGTTTTTCCCCACCAGTGCCACTTTGTCTTGACGGGCAATCATCAAGTCCACTTCTCGGAAGACTTCGAGGTCATCGAAACGCTTGGCCAGCCGTTGGGCCTCGACCACCACCTTTCCTGCCCGTGGTGCCGGCGGGAAGCGGAAACGCATTTCGCCATTTTCGAACTGGTCAATCTCGATTCGCTCCATTTTGTCGAGCTTCTTGATCAAGCTTTGGGCGAATGCAGCTTTGTTCTTTTTGGCCCGGAACTTGTTGATCAACTCCTCGGTATGGGCAATGTCCTTCTGTTGCTGTTTGGCTGCAGATTCTTGACGGGCGAATTCTTCTTCACGCCAAGCCATGTATTTGCTGTACGAAGCCTTGTGGTCGTGCACACGTGTGGATGTGATTTCGACGGTTCGATCGGTCACATTGTCGAGGAAGGTCCGGTCGTGCGAAATCAGAACCATGGAGCCGGGGTAGTACTTGAGGAAATTCTCCAACCATTCAATGGACTCAATGTCCAAGTGGTTGGTGGGCTCGTCTAACAAGAGCAAATCGGGAGCCACGAGCAAGAGTTTGCCCAACTCCACACGCATTTTCCATCCCCCACTGAACTCGTTCATTTTGCGGTCCATGTCTTCGGGTCGAAACCCCAAGCCCTGAAGCACGCGCTGCGTTTGTTCCTCTTTCGCCCCTGTTCCCATCAGGGCGAGTTGGTCGTTCGCTTCGCCCAACCTTTCAATCAACCGGGAATAGGCATCGGTTTCGTAGTCCGTACGCTCTGTGATTTCTGCAGAAATCCGGTCAATCTCCGCCTCCAGTTCTTGGTAGACAGCAAAGGCACTTTGTGCTTCTTCAATGATTGTGGCCTCTTCGTTGTGCTCCATCTCCTGAGCGAGGTAACCGATGCGGTAATCTTTGGGGGTTACGCAAGTGCCTTCGCTCGCGTTTTGCACGCCAGCAATGATTTTGAGCAAAGTGGATTTGCCGGCACCGTTGCGTCCCACAAGCCCAACCCTGTCCTTTCCACCCACGGCAAGCGAGATGTTTTCGAACAAGGTTCTCTCGCCAAAATGGACGCCGATTTGGTTGAGGTTGAGCATGGGGTCGGGGGCAACAAAAACGCCCACAAAGGTGGGCGTTTTCTTGGGGTTCTTTTCAATCTCAGGCTCAATAATGCCAGAGGTCGTGCTCAATGGTAAAAAGTTCGTCTTTGATGCGTTCAGATTCGAGCAGGGCGTCAAGTCCTTGGGCGTAATCACTGATGGAGCGATCGAAGACGTTGGTCTCCTTGATGATGTAGCTCGAGAAGTAACGCTTCTGGAAAATTTCTTCAAACGTCCGACGCTGCGCGTCATTGGCGTAGTTGTAGCATTCAGAATTGGCAAAGACGTAACGGCATTCTGGGTAATAGAGCCAAAAGAGTGGCGCAAGACCCTGTGAATTGCCCTCGTCGTCCTTTTTCTCGATGATGGGGGCCAAACCGATGATTCGGATGTGGCGCTGGCTTCGTTGACGGTCCCATACCCAGTCTTCTTTGATGCGGTAACGCACAATGTCTTGACTGTTGATGGTGGTGGCCGCTTCCATGGATCCGATTACCTCTCCGGTAATGGGGTCAAATTGAGGAATGATGACAATTGGATTCAACATGGAGTCCACCTCCGAAGGGGTCATGGTGTACCGAAACTCATCGTCATCGCCGGCTGGACCGGTGGAATACGCGGTCAGGGATCCTTCAGTTTCCAGAGCGTACCGAATCACATCAAAGAGGTTTTTTCTATCCTCGATGGGGTCCACCGGGAAGTAAAACATTTGATTGATTTTCTGGCGGAGATCAATGTCTTGCCAGATACGACGCACGTACATCACATCAGCCTCCCGGAGTGACGGGTATGGCACCACCCGCTTGGTGAGGTTGGTTTCCTTCACATAAGCGCCGTCGAGGACGGACTGGGTCTGTGCTTGACCGCCAAAGGCGAACAACAAGGCACACCCGAGGGTCACGAGATGTCGTACTGGGTTCATCATCAGATCACTTTGAGTTTCATGGTGGGCAACGCGCGCTCTGTGCCATCAGGCATGGAGACCACGATGTCTTCAATGTACACGACAGATCCTCTTCCGACAGAGCGGAAGAGCTCCTTCATGTTGGAGGTCACCATGTTCGAATTGCTGCTTTGCTCAACGAATGTTCCGCCTTTGGTCACGGTAACGTTGAATCGTTTCACCCGAACCACCACATCGAAATCAAAATTTTCCATCAAGGCACCGACAGAGGGCGCATTTTCAAGGAGAACCTTGGTGATGGTTTTGTCCGAAGCTGATTTTCCTGCAAAACGCGGGGCGGGGTCGGGGATTCGCTTCACACGGAAGGGACGACCGGGCAAGCTTTTCTTGCTGCCGTCCGGCAAGGTTGCCGTGACCACAATCTCTGCTTCGGACCCAGCACCGGGCTCAATGATGAAGGTTTCACCGTCGGGCTTGATTTTGTGTCCACCGGTGATGCGAACATCTAGCTTGTCGCTACTCACGCCTGGAACAGAGATTTCTACGGGATTGGGTACTCCGCGGTAGAAGACGTTCATCTTGGTGGGACTCACCACCAGGGCAGGTTCGGCAACTGTGAATTCAGGCGTGTAGAAAGGATAGTCTCCCACGGAGCCATCGGGTCCTTGGAAGCGAATCAGTCCTTTATAGGAGCGCTCGCCCAGGGGCATGCCACGGGTTCCGATTCTCAGTTGGCCTAAACCACCTTCAATGTCCAGAGGGTCTTTGCCATCGTAGGCGAGCAGCGTTGAGTCAGAACCGTCAAAGTTCCGGTCGTCAACATAGATGTTTGGACTGTTGGTCGCATCAAAGGCCGCCAACAGAACTTGGGCTCGGAAGCTATCACCGCGGAGGATGTAGTTGCTTTCGGGCACCACCAAAGGCATCAGGTTGGTGAACTTGAAGCTCTTTCCGTCAATGCCAGCAATGAGCTCAGTGAGCATGTTGGCCTTGGCGTTTTCTACGTCAATTTGAAGCTTCGAAAGGATCGGTATAACGGCAGCAATCGGAACATCAAAGAAGTTCGCGGCTTCCCAGAGGACCTCTTTTCCGTCTTCGATTTCTTTGCCGTAAACAAAAGTCTTGTCGAAAGAGGCCTTCATCCCTGGCGAGACTTCAAAGGCATTTCCAACGACATCTGTGAACGCGATGTCTTTCATGGAATCGCGGAAGCCCTGAAGTTTTTCTTTGAGCTCGCTGGCCGTGAAAGGACCTGATTTTGGTGAACCAGGTTCACCCCCTACGAGGTAGGAAGTGATTTCTTGGTACTCATCTTTCTTTTCCAAGAACTCAATGCTCATGGCGGTGTCCCGGCGTGAGAAATTGTCCAACCCGATGTAGTTCGACAAGTCACCTCCAGCTTCCACAACTTCACGTTCTCCACTGGCCACGGCCATGATGTTCGCCTTCAGTTGGGTAATGTGGTTGTAGAGCTCGTCTGCCTGTCTTTCAACATCCTTAGCGGCGTCGTAATAAGGCTTGACTTTGTCTTGGTCTTGGAGGTATTTCGCCTCAAAGTCCAGCATAGATTCTCGGGATTTCCCTTGAATGGTTTGGTCCGTTTTGCGCAAGCCGCGCTCCACTTTAACGAAACCGTTCAGGATTTCCTTTGAGATGTTCAATGCCAGAAGTGCGGTCAGGACGAGGTACATCATCCCGATCATCTTCTGACGCGGCGTTTCCTTCGCTCCTGCCATGATCTAGTGCGTGTTGGGGGAGAAAAGAATCAACCGCGGGAGTTACCCATGGCGTTCAGCATGTTAGAATAAACAGTGTTCAAGGCCTCGAGGCTGGTCGAGAGCTCGGCAATGTTCTCCTTGTATTTCTTGGTGTCTTCAACGCTGTCGTTCAAGTTCTGGACCAAAGCGCCCATGCCATCAAAGAGTTGGCGGCTGGTTTCCATTTGCTGGAGTTGAGCTTCGTACATCCCGTTGAGGCTGCCCAAATTCTCGCTCATTTTCTGCAATTGTTCACCAGCAGCGGTGCCCATGTCCTTGTTGTCAGAAAGGCCTGTCAAGGACTCAGCCACTTCTGCGTAGGTGTTGGACAGTCCGTTTACTTTTTCGGTTGCGGTGCGCAGCGCGCCTCCATACTCACTCGTTGCAGCTGCTGCATCTGTGACCTCGCTCAGAGACATCGCTTGGTCGCCCAAGTGCCTCATGCCATCACCAAGACGCGAAAGCACTGCGTTGTCGACGCCAGCGTCCTTGAGCATGTCGTCCAATTGATCGACGGGCTTTTTGGGGCCAGCTTCAGCATCTTCATCGGCGAGTTCTGGGTACACCAATTCCCACTTGGGATCTTTGTGAGGGGGCTCAAAGGCAGACATGAAAAAGATGAAGGCCTCTGTCCCGAGTCCAATGATCAGCATTTCGGAAGCGCCTTCCCAGTGTTCAATTTTGAACAATGCCCCTACAATCACGATGGCTGCACCCCAGCCGTAGAGTTTGGACATGAAGGACTTCCAGGCTTTACCGCCGATTCCTCCGCTCTTCTTCTTGCCGCCCATTGCGGGGCCTTTTTTCTTACTCGCCATTGTTATTGCAGGTTGGGTTTAGAAGTCAAGCGGGTTTCATGCGCTTTGGTGTGACTTCCAAGAGGTCTTTTTTATTAATTGAAGTCTTCAGGATCCACGTTCTTACCTCGACCGAGGTAGCTCATCGCACTTCGGAATCCGATGTAGGATTTTGCGGTGTCCTGATATTCAAATGAACGTGTTCCAGTCTGACAATAGTATCCAATGTCTTTCCAGCTTCCACCGCGGATCACCTTACGCTTCAAGCTAGGGGGATCGTCTGCCATGGCATTGTACTCATATTCCGGACTCATGTCGTGGCTGAAGTCGTACACGGTTTCATCGAAAGCAGTGTTGGTCCACTCGGCCACGTTCCCAGACATTTGGTACAGGCCATAATCATTGGGGCTGTAGCTCTCAATCGGCACAGTGTGGCAACCAGCATCTTCGACGTAGTCACCGCGCATGGGCTTGAAGTTGGCCAAGGGGCAACCGTAGATGTTGCGGATGTAAGGCCCACCCCAAGGGAAGGGAGCCAAGTCAATTCCTCCACGGGCAGCAAACTCCCATTCCCCTTCACTGGGCAACCGGAACCTTTGAACCATGGTTTCGCCGTTGGTCGCTTTCCACGTTGAGAGCAGCTGTGTTCTCCATGCATTGAAGGCACGCGCTTGGCCCCACGTTACGCCCACTACAGGATAATCATCATAGGCGGGGTGCCAGAAGTAAGTTTCTGTCAAGGGCTCATTGAAGCCGTAAGTGAAGTCGCGAATCCAACACAACGTGTCAGGGTAGACATTGGTGTTTTCTTCGATCACAAACTGTGCGCGGTCGCTGTGACCGCGAATGCTGTTTAGCTGGCCCAACTGGTTGGGTTCATTGATTTCAAAATCCAATCCGCTTTTGCTGGCTGCCGCTTGGAGGTTGAGCCAGAAATACCGGAAGTTCAATTTGCGTGTGTCAATCTGACGTTTGTCATAAAACTGGTCAGAGCCTTGGAAGTAAAACTCGTCGTAAAGGGCATCGAAGACGTCTTCATTCTCCAGATCGATGGGCTCCTCCCAGTTCAGGATGTAGCCTTTGTTAATGAAGCGGTCAAGCTCCTGTCCTTGGCTGTTCTCGGTTGTGAAATATTCTTCGAAGTCGTTTTCTTGGAGAACGTCCCGGAACAAGCTGTCTTGTACCCAAGCGACGAATTGACGGTACTCGTTGTTCGAGATTTCGTGAATGTCAATGTAGAAAGCGGGAATGGTCACTGTTTTGGAACGAGCAGTCAAGGCGTAGGGTACGTCTTGGTCGCTTGGTCCCATGGTGTAAGAGCCATAGTGGATGTAGTTCATCCCATAGGGATTGACTTGCACCCAGTCTTCCCGCGGGTAAACCCCAACCACCTCTCCAGCAGGGCCGCCGTAGCAGCCTACAAAAGCGAAGGCAAAGAAGGCAATAATCGCAGCGTTTCTCATGGTTTCTATCCTTTTAACGAACGGTTTCCGTCCAGCAGTTAGGGCTTGCAGTTCCATAACTACGGACAATTCAACGTGCAGGTTTCATCATTTCGTGCCTCGATTCAAAGGAATCTTGGGTTGGAATGACGACTCTGCATAGGAATCCGTTCAAAATTGAACATGTACGACACAAAAATTTCGTGGGACCCGCTGCTGTAATTCGCGAGTTCACTGGTAGTGGCATCATAGCTGTATCCGAATCGGAAGATCTGTTCCGACTTGCTCAGCTTTTCATTTTTCGTCGTGCCGTATTCGAAACCGAGTACGGGCGCAATGGCATCGCCTGGGCGAATGGACAGTCCTCCATAGAGAAGGTCGTTCCACAGGACATTGGCGTGAATGTCGACGGTGGTGGCGTTCAAGTCCGTCTTGGCCAAAAGGTGCGACCGCAAACGCAGAGACCCATCGCCCAAAGCTTGCTCATATCCGGCTTGCAGATAGAGGTGGCGAACGCTGGAAACGTTCAGGTCTTTTAAGTCTGTGGCGGCCAAACGCGTGGTGCTAATTCCAGCGTAATAGCTGCCAGGAACACGATAGAGAACACCCAAATCGGCATCAATGGTGGTTCCACTCTTTTCGCTTTGAGGGATCACCGCGTCGTTGTCATCGATGTAAATCCACTCGTTGCCCAAGGTCTTGCCAAGGTAGTTGCCTGCAATGCCCAAGCTGAGCACGCCGCCATTGGCGTCGGGCTGCATGTGGTAGGCATAGGCCAATTTGATCACGGTGTTTTCCTCTTGACCCAATGCGTCTTGGAAGAAGCTCAACCCGATGCCACCTGGAATGAACCCAGGCTTTCCACTGTATTGGATGAGTGCTGTGTTGGGGTCACGGTCCAGTCCACTCCACTGATCGCGGTAGAACGCGTTGATGTACTGCAGTCGTTCAGCACCGGCAAAAGCGGGGTTGAAGGACATGCGGTCCTGATAAAACTGTGTGAATTGGGGGTCCTGTTGGGCCACAGCAACTGTGGTCCAAAGGATGGCTGTCAATGCGAGCAGATGGCGGTTCATTCCAAACAGCTGGTTTTCAATCGGTTCCTTGCTAAACGTCCCCGGACGGGGTCGGCTAATATACCCAAATTACTGCAGCTTGCGCCTGCAAACTCGATTATCCAGCCTTCATCCTTGGTTTCGTGGCAATTGGTTGGCAAGGAGAACGCCGAATTGGGGTGGGTTCACGGGTGGCGGCGGCAAACAGGTTGGTTTAGCTCAATTTTTGTTGGGTGCGCCACCACCTGTCTGGGAGGTTGCCTTCCGCAGCAGACTGGTAATCCTCATAGGCGCAAGGCACAAGCAGGAGCCTTCCTTTTCGATTGCCTGCTCCAGGGGTTGGAACGTCCATCCACCACCTGTCGCTGCGTGGACTCTTGTAGAAAACAATCTCGTGTTCTTCGTTTTCGAGCACCACCCGGTATTGGAGGTAGTCTTCCGTGGTCCCTCGAGGGTGATCTCCGGTGCGGTTCATGACCCCCTCGATGAAGCACCAGATGGCCTCTGCGATGAGTTGTCCTCCACGGCCATCGCCGTCGCGAGAGGGGTCGTGCTCAAAGAATCCCACAGAGGAGAGTCGGTCACTGTATCCAGCGTATCGGGCCAATTGACAGAATTCTTCACCGGTCAGGCCATTGGGGCGAGCTTCTGTCGAGGCCGGATGGTCTGCGGTCCGAACTGCGCCCATGTCGAAACTTACGATGTCGGCATCGCGAAGTGCAGGCTCAACGGCAGTCATGTCCATGCGCATTCTTCCCAAACGAACCAAGTCGAAGTGCATTTTCTCCATGAGCTGCACGGCGTCACCGTCCACCAAGTATCGCTGATGACCGAGTTGGGTGAGGTCAAAGAGGTGGCTCCCTTCGTTGAGGACGAGTGGGTTGAGCCAATTGAGGCTGTTGGTTTTCTGAGGGTCGCCGCCGAAGTCAAGGCCGGCATCTACTGTGACTACGTTCACGGGGCGGTCCTGTGGGACATAGGACGCATACATCGCAACGGTGAGGGCTTGACTTCCTCCAATGATGATTGGGACGATGTCCTTGGCGTGGAGCTCCTGGCAAACCACATCCAGTGCCGCGCGGGTGTCTCCCTCTGAGGGCCCCGCGACAATGTTGCCAAGGTCGGCGACGCCAGACCAACGTTCCATCACAGTCAAGGGGTACAATTTGCTTCGGACCCATTCTGCGGCGCGTTCAGTTTGCGCGCCATCGGCGCTTCCGCGGCGATCGAGCACGCCAACAATGGCTGCGGCGCAGCCTTCGAGGTCAGGGCGGTCTCCTGCGCGATGAATGCGCAAAACGTCCCGGAGACGGTCGATGCCGTCTGAGTGGTCAAAGAGACCGGCTTCTGTAGGTTCGAGCCAGTCGAAAATCGATTCCATGTGGGCAAGCTACCCCGAAGGATCAAGCCTTCTTCTTAGGGGTCTTGGACTTTTTCGGCTTGCCTTTGATGATTTCCTGAGCGCGGGTCCAAGTCATCTCCAAAATCTTTTCTCCTACCGGGATTCGAATGGACTGTTTGTCCGCAACCAGATAGTACTGGCGGCCTTTGAGACGGACGGACCACTTGGTGTCCTCCTCAAACGCTTTGATCACTCCAGCTTTGAGCTGCTCAACCCTGGCCCAATCCAGCGTGTCAATGTCTTCTCCTTTGGGGATTTTGACGTTGTCTTTGCCTGCTTTGATGTAAGGTCCCCAGCGTCCCATCAACACGCGGGTGTCGGGGTCCTCGTCGTATGTGCGGAGCAGCGCTTTGGCATCGGCTTCACGCTTGGCCTTGATCATCTCAATGGCTTCGTCCAATGGAATGTCATACGGTGTGGATTCACTGTCCTTGGGAATGCTGACGAATTTGCCGTCGTGTCGCACGTACGGCCCAAAACGGCCGATGGCCGCGACCACTTTTTTGTCTTCGAATGTGCCTAGGTCACGGGGCAGTTCGAACAACTTAAGCGCTTCTTCGAGTGAAATTCCTTCTAAGGTTTGTCCCTTGAGCAGAGAAGCAAATCGCTTCTCCTCTTCGTCGGGAGCGCCGATTTGAGCCAAGGGGCCATACCGTCCAATTCGCACCAGAACCATTTTACCCGAGGCGGGGTCAACGCCAAGCTCGCGCTCTCCACTGGCGCGTTCGGCGTTTTCTGTGGTGTCTTGGATCTGTGCGTTGAAGGGGCTGTAAAATGCCTTGACCATCCGCTGCCAGTCGTCTTTTCCAGCGGCGATGTCGTCGAACTCCTGCTCCACCTTAGCGGTAAACTGGAAGTCCATGATGGAAGCGAAGTGCTCCAGCAAGAAATCGGTAACGACGATACCGATGTCGGTTGGGAACAGCTTTGAGCGCTCGGATCCGGCCATCTCCACGTTTTCTTCCTCCTGAATGGTGCCGTCGGGTTGAAGGTTCAGGGTGTTGAATTTCCGCTCTTTTCCTTCACGGTCTTCCTTCACGACGTAGCCCCGCTTTTGGATGGTGCCAATGGTCGACGCGTAGGTGGACGGCCGCCCGATTTGAAGCTCTTCAAGCTTTTTGACCAATGCAGCTTCACTGAACCGCGAAGACGGCTTGGTGAAGCGCTGAATGGCTTGCATTGAATCGAGGTCAAGGTTTTGGCCTTGCTCAATCCTTGGCAGCATTCCGCGGTCTTCTTTCTCGTCGTCTGTTCCCTCGAGATAGACTTTCATGAAACCATCAAACTGGATGGCCTCCCCTTTGGCCACGAGCATCTCCTCGCGGTTCGGAAGGTGGATGTCGACGGTGGTTTTCTCAATGATGGCATTGGCCATTTGACTGGCCAAGGTCCGCTTGAAAATCAGCTCATACAGGCGGCGTTCGTCGCTTTCTCCCTGAAGGGACCCCGCGGTCATGTCTGTTGGACGAATGGCCTCGTGTGCTTCTTGGGCGCCAGCATTCTTCGTTTTGAAGATGCGGCGTTCATGGTATTGATCCCCGTAGCTCGATTTGATGTGCCCTTCGGCGGATTCCAAGGCGAGGTCCGACAAGTTGGTCGAGTCGGTTCGCATGTAAGTGATGCGGCCAGCCTCGTAAAGGCGCTGAGCCACTTGCATGGTCCGAGAAACAGAGTAGCCCAGTTTTCTCGAGGCTTCTTGCTGCAGGGTAGATGTGGTGAAAGGCGCTGCAGGTTTACGTTGCGTTGGCTTTCGCTCCACCCGATTGGCTGTGAGCTGAGTGCCATGTCCAGACAGGAGCACCTCTCGCGCGGTCTCTGGGGTGTCAAGTCGCTTGTTCAACTCGGCCTTGAAGCCTTGCCCATCGGCAGACATTTTTGCGGAAACGCGGTAATAGCCGGAAGGTTGGAATGCCAAAATGTCCCGTTCCCGATCCACAAGAAGTCGAACGGTAACGCTTTGGACTCGTCCGGCAGACAGTGAGGGTCGGATTTTTTTCCAGAGCACAGGCGACAGCTCGTATCCAACCAATCGATCGAGAATGCGGCGTGCTTGCTGGGCCATCACCAGTGGCATGTTCACCTTCCTTGGGTTCTCAATGGCCTTGAGAATGGCGGGTTTGGTGATTTCGCTAAATACAATTCTTTTGATCTTGTCCTCAGACAGTTTGAGGGCCTCTTGCAGGTGCCAGCTGATGGCTTCTCCTTCGCGGTCCTCATCCGTTGCGAGCCAGACAGTCTCCGCAGATTTCGACAATTTTTTGAGCTCGCTAAAGCGGGCTTTGTCCGCTGTCACCTCGTAGGTGGGCATGAACCCATTCTCGACATCGACGGCGAGTTGTCCGCCAGGAAGGTCACGGATGTGACCATAACTCGAGCGAACTACAAATCCTTCACCGAGGTATCCTTCGATGGTTTTGGCCTTGGCCGGGCTCTCAACGATGACGAGGTTTTTGCTCATGAAAGAAATTTTGAGAGTGCAAAGAAACGCCTTCAACGCTGTTTGTGGTTGTCCACTAGTAATGTTGTCAGCGTTTTGTGGCGTTGAATGATCCTCCCGTAGGGATGCATACAAAACAATCCAACGAACTGACACGTTGTCAGGTTTGGGCTTAATTTTGTCCTGATCCTAGAAATGCAATCCATGAGACCTGGCAACCATACCATCGATGAAGCCCGTCAAGGCGAGGCCATGGAATCGCGTTCAGGCGGTTCGCGGAAACTCTATCTCGAGAGTTACGGCTGTCAAATGAATTTCAGTGACAGCGAGATTGTGGTCAGCATCCTTGCTGACGCGGGTTATTCGACGACCAAGAATGAAGCGGAGGCGGATCTAATTTTGCTCAATACGTGCTCGATTCGGGACAACGCAGAGAAGCGAATCCGTCACCGGTTGCAGCGCCTCAAGAGTGGCAAGAAGAGCAAGCCGAAACTCAAGGTGGGCATTTTAGGGTGCATGGCTGAGAGACTCCGGGATCAGCTTTTGGAAGAGGAGAAGTTGGTTGATTTGGTTGTGGGCCCGGATGCATACCGTGACTTGCCTCGCCTTGTTGAAGAAATTGAAGGTGGCCAGAAGGCGGTCAATACCTTGCTCAGCAGAGAAGAAACGTATGCGGAAATTGAGCCCGTCCGACTGGACGACAAAGGCGTCACCGCGTTCATCTCCATCATGCGGGGGTGCGACAACATGTGCAGTTTCTGTGTCGTGCCATTTACCCGGGGTCGAGAGCGAAGCCGCGATCCACAGAGCATCGTTGCAGAGGCTCATGATTTGTTCGACAAAGGGTACCGTGAAGTCACGTTGCTGGGTCAGAATGTAGACTCGTACAAGTGGAATGTGGATGCGAAGGGCATTGTCAAGAACGAAGCCGAACCAGTGGTTCGCTTTGCGCAATTGATGGGGCTCGTTTCTGAGGTAAATCCAGATTTGCGCGTTCGTTTTTCGACCTCTCACCCCAAAGACATGACCGATGAGGTTTTGGAGGTGATGGCCAAGAAAGACAACCTTTGCAAGTACATCCACTTGCCCGTTCAATCCGGAGACAGCGATGTCCTCAAGCGGATGAACCGCGGATACACGCGAGAATGGTATCTGGACCGCATTGCGGCCATTCGCCGGATCATGCCTGACTGTGCAATCAGCACAGACATCATTGCTGGTTTTTGTGGGGAGACCCTAGAGCAGCATGAAGGGACCTTGTCGATGATGAACGAAGTGCGCTACGAGATGGCGTACATGTTCAAATACAGTGAGCGGCCCAGAACCTTGGCGGAACGAAAGTTTGAGGACGACGTACCCGAGGAGGAGAAAAGCCGTCGATTGGCAGAAATCATCGCGTTGCAAAAAGTGCACAGCAAAGAGCGCACGACCGTTCAGTTTGGCAAGACCTATCGGGTTTTGGTCGAAGGGCCTTCCAAGCGGAACCCAGAAGATTTTCAAGGCCGAAATACCTACAACAGTGTGGTGGTCTTTCCGAAGGGTGAGTCCAAGGCTGGCGAGTATGTCTACGTGCGCACCACTTCCCACACGCCAGTCACTTTGATTGGGGAGTTGGTTTCAGAGGCCGAGGCAAAAGCTGAAGGGTACATCGCATGAATTTGCAGTCCATCAAATCTCGGTTTGGGATTGTGGGCAGCAGCCCAGGCATAGAGCGTGCTTTGGGAACAGCTGTGCGGGTTTCACCCGCGGACATCACGGTGCTGGTGAGGGGCGAATCGGGGACAGGAAAGGAGTCCTTGCCCAAAATCATTCACCATCAAAGTGCCCGAAAACACGGTCCTTACATCGCGGTCAACTGCGGGGCCATTCCAGAGGGAACCATAGATTCTGAGTTATTTGGCCACGAAAAAGGAAGCTTCACTGGGGCGCATGAGGCCCGGAAAGGCTATTTTGAAGAGGCCGACGGGGGGACCATTTTTTTGGACGAAGTGGGGGAGTTGCCCTTGGCGACACAGGCGCGGTTGCTCCGGGTTCTAGAGACAGGTGAGTACATGAGGGTGGGCTCATCGAAGGTCAGAAAGACCGACGTTCGAGTTGTGGCGGCGACCAATTTGGATTTTGACGCGGCCATGGTGAACGGGAAGTTCAGAGAGGACCTCTTTTACAGGCTGAACCAAGTCCCGCTTTTGCTGCCGCCGCTCCGCGAACGTGGGGAGGACATTCACCTGTTGTTCAGAAAGTTTACTGCGGACTTTAGTGAGCGTCACAGGATGCCACCGATTCGTTTGGGCCCGGAAGCGGTGGAGCTGCTCCAGCGTTACCCATGGCCAGGGAATGTGCGGCAATTGAAGAACATCGCAGAGCAAATCAGTGCCATTGAGACCGAGCGATTTGTAGATGCAGATCGTCTACTCGATTACTTGCCAGAATTGCCGCGAAGGGATTTGGCGAAGCGGGAAATTCAAGCCGATGATGGAGGAACCGGCATGAATGAAAGGGAGATTCTGTACAAACTGCTCTTCGAAATGAAGTCGGATTTGACAGACCTCAAGTCTTTGGTCCTGAAAATGATTCAAGACGGGAAAATTGATGCAGCGTCGAGCGAAGACCATGCGTTGGTCAACCGGGTTTTCGGAGGGCAGGGCGGAACCGAGGTTTTGCGTTTACCGGAACACGCGGGGGCCAAGCCTACTTCGGAAGGGTGGTCCGAATCGACATCAACTGGCGCATTTGATGATGCGGACGAAGTGGAGGAAACGCTTTCCCTTTTGGAAAGTGAGCGAGAGCTGATTCGAAAGGCGCTGTCGAAGCATGGCAACCGTCGGAAACAGGCGGCCACTGAGCTCGGGATTTCAGAGCGCACGTTGTATCGAAAAATCAAAGAGTTTGGCTTGAAATGAGACACTGGATCTTCTTGGCTTCTTTCTTAGCCATGTGCAGTGGCTGCGGCGTCTACACGCCGTTTGGCGCGCAAACTGGAGGTGCACAAACGTTCAGTGTCGATTATTTCACACCCATTGCTCCGTTGGCTGGCCCAGAGGTGGGTCAGCAGTTTACAGAGGCGCTCAAGGATTTGGTTCAGCGGCAGAGCACACTTCGGTGGGTACAGGATGGTGGTCAGATTCAATTCTCCGGGCGCATCATTGATTACAAGGTGACGACGAGTGCGGTGGCGGGCGGCCAAGAAGTGGCCTCTCAGAATCGATTGACCGTTCAGGTTCAATTGAATTACGTGCACACCTTGGATTCCGATTTAAATTTTGAGAGAACGTTCAGCCGTTTTGCGGATTTCCCGGCCACAAGTGACCTTTTCGACGTCGAGGGTGAGCTCATGGAGGAGATCAATGAACAACTCACTCAGGAGGTCTTCAATGCAAGCCTCGGCAATTGGTGATGGACGGTTGCATATTGCACCACAGTCATGGCCATGAATTCAACCGATTCTGATATCGACAAGCTCGAAGCCCTTCTTTCGGAAGTGCGGGGCGAGTCGCAGTCTTTTGACCGCTCAGATTGGGCGGGTTGGTCTGACACCCTTGGTGAGTGGGTAGAGGCTTATCCCGCGTTTGGAGCGGGTCGCCTGTTGCGTGCGAAAGCTTCACGAGATGGCCGGGATTTGAAGTCGGCAGACCGTTTGGCGCAGGCAGCAGTGTTTGCCTCTGTCCCAGGTCGGTTGTTTGATCTTTTGTTCCGGGCGGGCATTGAATCTGAGATTGCGGCATTTGCTCGAGCGGTAGAGGCCTTAGAGCCGGAATTGGAGTCTGCGATGAAGCTGCGTTGGCACCCTGAAGAGCCCGTTGTTTCGCGGGATGATGCGGCCGCAGAGACAGACCTGGTGCCAGTGTCAATGGAATCTGATGAGGAGGCCTCTGCAGTTGAAGTTCAAAACAAACCAGAGGGGGAGACTGGCGAGGGAACGGGCGAAAGGCCCGAGGCAGAAGAGGTGATTAAAACGAAGTTTGACGTTCCTGCAGAAGGGACGTTGGCCAGGGAAGTGGTGCTGGGGGCCATTGCTCGAAGCATTGAGAAAGAAATCGATGAGGTTCGTTCTGCGGCGATGGAACCAACGGGCGAACCGAATGAGGACGTGCCAGATGGAAGGGCGTTTAAAGTGGACTGGAGCGAAACGAGAGACTCTGAGCGACCGGCTGAAACTGTCGATGTGGTCACGTTGTCTCCTCTGGCTCGGTGGGCTTTTGAGCGAAGTCGACAGACTGGTTTTGCTGAATCAGCCGAATCTGAGCGTCCTTCAAAACAAGTTGGTGTGGCCGCTGAACACATCGAAAATGTGCTGTCGTCGGAGGAGGCCAGGCCGGGTGAAGTCTCCGAGGGTGGGCTGGAACAGCAGGCTGCGCTCATTGATCTTTTTATTCGTAACGAGCCGGTTATCAGTCCAGTACAGGCCGATGTGGAGCGGCCAGCCATCAAGGAGTTGGCCAAAGAGAGTTTGGTGGAAGACACGTCTTTGATCACCGAAACCATGGCTCGGATTTATGCCATCCAAGGCCAAATGGGGCGCGCTCGGAGGGCCTACAAATTATTGGCCTTGAAATACCCGGAGAAAAGCGTTTATTTTGCCGCCCAATCCAAGAAGCTCGGCCGCAAACCTGCGGATGACTGAAAACCCGCTCATTTTGCGAGGTTCCGAGCATCATTGGATGGATCAACACACGACACCATGGGTTACGTTCTTCTCGTCCTCATCCTCATCATCGCCATTTTGCTTGGCGCTGTGATTCTTGTTCAAAACCCCAAAGGCACAGGTTTGGCCTCGGGATTCGAAGCCGCAGGCAAAATTGGCGGCGTTCAGCGCACCACCGACTTCTTGGAGAAATCCACCTGGTATTTGACTGCAGCTCTTTTTGTCCTGTGCATTGCAGCGACAGGCGCGTTCTCATCAGGTGCTGGCAATGCAAGCGGCTTCGAAGAAGACGAATTCATTGCACCCGTGGCCACAGAGGCAGCTGCACCAGCGGCAACTGCGCCCGCGGCAACTGAGCCTGCTCAGTAAGCAAGACATCTTTTCAGAATTAAAATGTCAGCCTATGTCAGGCTGACATTTTTTTTGCGCGCAACTGCCGTTTTTGGCAGTTCGGTTGTCGCATTTGTCAGTTGTGCAGGTGCACATTCAGCATGGCACGAGATTGGATAAGGATTTGATGCCTCAGGCAAAGCATCAAATTCACCACTAACCGTTTTTACATGTCTGTAAACATCAAGCCCTTGGCCGACCGCGTGGTGGTCGAGCCCGCCGCAGCGGAAGAGAAGACCGCCAGCGGAATCATCATCCCCGATACGGCAAAAGAGAAGCCCCAAAAGGGAAATGTCGTTGCTGTCGGTGACGGCAAAAAGGACGAGCCCATGACCGTGAAAGTCGGAGATACCGTTTTGTACGGAAAGTACTCCGGGACCGAGCTCTCACTCGAAGGTCATGACTACATGATCATGCGAGAAAGCGACATCCTCGCCGTGCTCTGAATTCAACCCAAGAACATCAATCAATCCATTCAATATGCCGAAGGAAATCACCTTTGATACTGCGGCCCGCAAGGAGCTGCAAGCTGGCGTCGATGCGCTGGCCAACGCTGTAAAGGTTACGCTCGGTCCCAAGGGCCGAAACGTGGTCATCGACAGGAAGTTCGGTGCACCTACAGTCACCAAGGACGGCGTTTCTGTCGCCAAGGAAATCGAACTCAAGGATCCCATTCAAAACATGGGAGCCCAGATGGTAAAGGAAGTGGCTTCCAAGACGGCGGACGTTGCCGGAGATGGAACCACAACAGCGACTGTGCTGGCCCAGGCGATGATTCGCGCAGGCCTTCGCAATGTGGCCGCGGGTGCCAATCCCATGGACCTCAAGCGGGGCATGGACAAGGCCACGAAAGCCTTGGTCGCTGAGCTCCGCAACATTTCTCGTGAGGTCGGTAGCGACATCGCCAAGATCGAGCAGGTAGCCACTGTGTCTGCCAACAACGACAGCACCATCGGCAAGCTCATTGCTCAAGCGATGGAGAAGGTCGGCAACGAAGGTGTGATCACTGTGGAGGAGGCCAAAGGCACCGAGACGGAAGTCAAGACCGTGGAAGGCATGCAGTTCGACCGCGGTTACCTCAGCCCATACTTCGTCACCAACCCCGACAAAATGGAGGCTGAGTTGGAGACACCGAACATCCTCATCTTCGAGAAGAAGATCAGCAACATGAAGGACCTGTTGCCCGTGCTCGAGAAGAGCGCTCAAACAGGCCGTCCATTGTTGATCATCGCTGAGGATGTAGATGGAGAGGCGCTCGCCACGTTGGTGGTGAACAAGATCCGTGGTGCTTTGAAAGTCGCCGCAGTGAAGGCGCCTGGTTTCGGCGATCGCCGAAAGGCCATGTTGCAAGATTTAGCCACCCTCACTGGAGGTACGGTGATCTCTGAAGAGACCGGTCTCAAGCTCGAGAATGCCACATTGGAGGACTTGGGCAGCGCCGAGAAGGTGACCATCGACAAGGACAATACGACCGTGGTGAACGGCGTCGGAGACAAGGACAGCATTGCGTCTCGCATCGGTCAAATCAAAGCGCAGATCGAGTCTTCGACCAGCGACTACGACAAGGAGAAGCTCCAGGAGCGCCTGGCCAAGCTCGCCGGTGGTGTTGCTGTGCTCTACGTGGGTGCAGCCACCGAAGTGGAGATGAAGGAGAAGAAGGACCGTGTGGATGATGCATTGCACGCCACGCGGGCTGCAGTGGAAGAAGGCATCGTGCCCGGCGGTGGTACAGCCTTGATCCGTGCCAGTTCCGTGTTGGACTCTGTCGAGACCCTCAACGACGATGAGCTCACCGGTGTGCAGATCGTGGTTCGTGCCATCGAAGAGCCCCTGCGTCAGATTGTGGCCAACGCCGGTGGCGAAGGTGCAGTCGTGGTGAATGCGGTTCGCGAAGGCACAGGTGACTTCGGTTACAATGCCCGCACCGAGGTTTACGAGGATCTGCATACTGCAGGTGTCATCGACCCAACGAAAGTGACGCGTGTCGCTCTGGAGAATGCCATTTCCATCAGCGGAATGGTGCTCACCACCGAGTGCGTGATCGCCGACGTGGAAGATCCTGCTGACTCAGCGGCTGCTGCCGCTGCTGCTGCCGGTGCCGGCGGCATGGGAGGCATGATGTAAGCGCTTCTCTTCCGATTTACACAACCAAAAAAGCCCCACTTCGGTGGGGCTTTTTCGTGCACCTTTTTTGCGTTGCTCGCCGAGGTTGTGCTCGGGCCTTTTGAAAGGCTACTTGCCCTCACGCTGCTCAGGCACAAGCGCCGAAAGGGCCATCCCAGGTGTCTGCACAGATTGATCAAAACGACTGGCAGGATTCAAGCGGTTAGGGCGAGGGAATGTTGTCGTTTAGTTGAGGAGAAGATTCACCTGATGTGCCAGCCATTCAGAGTACAATTTTGCGCCTACACCTCTGAGGTGGTGGTCATCATAATAAAGCGAGTCGACCTTTGCCAGTGGCCAATTGTTGCCTTCAACCCACGGAATACCCTGCATCACGGGCGGTTTCTCAAAGCGCGCTTCACAGAGTTGAGGGGGGTTGATCAAGATGAGTTGAATGCCCTGTGCCTCGCAGGACTTTTTCATGGAACAGAGGGCGCGTTCTTGAGTTGCACAGAGGTGTGCGGTAAGGGTGTCGCAAGTCAATGCGCCAATCGGATTTCTCTTGGAGAAGGTGAACCCCCCCTTATTGTACTCATCTTGCTGTTCTGGTAGGCCTGTTAGCGGAATGAATGTGCGCTTAACCCCGAAATAGGCTGCGAGTACTGCATTAAATGGGTCTCCAGTCGCCCAAGCCATTTTTTGGAAAATGCTTTGCCCTGTATGGTTGTGATTGACAGTCAAATCTCGACACGATTCAGTTCCGGATGAGGACCATAGGGCAGGATAGACGTCAACTGTAATCGTGCGGATTTGTGAATTCAGTTGTTGGCTCCATTCCAGCAGATAACGCGAATTGAAAAAGCTCTGTGAACTGGAGCAAAGATTGAATGAAGGGTGGCCAAGGGTTGCGAAAGGAGCGGGATCAATTCCGCGGTAGCAAGTGCTGCTGCCAAGGTGGAGAATGTCGAAATCGTTGGACGCGCTGGTTTCGATGAAATCTGAGATTCGCAGGTAAGTATGGCCGTAGGAGCTCGGCTTGGCAAAAACCCGGTTTTCCAGTTTTGGGTGAAGTTGTGCTGTCAAGCCCACGCAGATCAGTCCGCCGATGGCGAAAAGGACAAACAGTGCGAAATCGATTCCAAATTGACGCATCAGAATTGGAAATAAAGGAAGCTGGCAGGATTGGAGAACTTCTGCATTATGACAAAAGCAATCCCGAAGTACAATGGCCATCGGAGCCAACGAGAGGTCAGGTGGAGTGGCAGCCTG
>Ga0209092_10000876_pt1 | contig 30542 bp, 19 predicted proteins | sample FraStrMetagenome_FD_187446 | JGI IMG/M metagenome (GOLD analysis project Ga0209092, IMG submission 187446) | Marine eukaryotic phytoplankton communities from Arctic Ocean - Fram Strait ARC3M Metagenome (SPAdes) (version 2) | ecosystem: Environmental > Aquatic > Marine > Oceanic | place: Fram...
CATCGTCGTTTTACGAGCTCGACTTCTAGTAGCAATAATAAGATCCCCAATATGTTACTTGATGGAACAAATGGATTGCCCTTTTATATTCATTCAATTTTGTTGACTCTTACCAAAGATTGAAAGTGCCAAAGTAAAAGTTAAAAATGTTGGTCGTCAAGATAGTGACGTATGAAGGAAAGAAAAATTCTTAATTGGTCTTTGACGTAATAATTGAAATTCCAACTCAGCATTGTTCTTAAAGACATTTTTTCCTTTCAATTCTTTTTTGTCACAATAACGAAGATGCTCAAAGTTCGGGTTCCCATTGCGTTTCAATAAAATATAAATATTCATTTATTTTCTCTTGTCTTTTCGGTTATAGGAATGCTGTGAAGTGTCAATTGTTTTCACAGAATACGTCGTTAGGATCATCATGAGTAAATCAAACTTAATCTTTGACCCGCAACAGATTTAATATGCATCTTTTTTTATTGTTAAACTATAAATCTGTATGTATTTTTGCTCGCAATAGTGGAATATTGTGTAATTCAAAAAGTGCCTAAAAACAGCAGGCGATTTTTGCGACTCTCTATGATGAAAAGAATTCTCATGGAACGTCATGGTGTGGCAGTAGCATCGATAAAGAATCAAATAAAATAATACTTTTTATTCGTTCAATTGTTTGCAAAAAGATTCTTTTGTGCACGAGATCAAATCTTTTCTGATGGATGAAGGTGTGAAAACTTGCATATCTTACATTAATTGTTCTTTCGTTGATCAATACCTAAAGATTCATACTTACATACGTCTTGAAAGAGTTATTTAGGAAAGATATTGACATATGTTCTTGTAAGCCTTATATGGTTACTACGCAAAAAGAATAAATCTGTTTTTGAGATGTCATCAGATACGTTTTTGAAGGATTTTTTCTTTGACACAAGGAAACTTTCCCGATTGAAGCTATCTATTGTGTTTAAACAAAGGTGCTTACAATTTTGTTTCCAAGAATCCTAATCACAGCATCAGGGCATAATGAATCTATTAAAATCAATCTCCTCCATTTTCTTTTCTTTTCTACTGTGCCAAGACACAATATACATCAATGCCTTTTCACCAACGGTCTCAACAGGCTATGGGCTAAATGATAAAAACATTCTAATTCTTACGAGAGCATATGGTACAGCTACTGATAACACTGAATCTGGAGCTGTAGAGAGTGAAGTGGAAAGGCTTCTACGCAAAGCAAGAGAACTTCGCCAAGAAGCTGAGGCAGCTGAAGTAGGACTTCATAGTGATCTTATCGACAAAAAATGTTCTCACGATCAAAAAATAGATGCTGCGATAGACCAATTATTTCCTTCATCTGATCTCAAAGCACACAATGGAGAGGAATTCTATGTTCAAGCTGTAGTTGAAAGACTTCGTGAACATAAGTTCTCTACAGACAAACTAAAGGATGTGGTAGGACGGCTACATGAACGTGAGGTTGCGGCTCGTGGTTTGCAACATGTTGAGTCTAAAACATTGCAAGCAGGTCATGTTTTCTTTGAAGTGGTGTCTTCTCCAGATGAAAATAAATTGCATGAAGTTGAAGGGTTGGTAGGAACTTTGGTGGATGCTGCAAAAATTATTGATGAAGAATATTGGAAGAAGAAGAGAGTCGAGGGTGAAAAACTGAAATTGCACAACTCTGACAAGGCTCACTGGACAACAGGCAATTTAGCAACTATTTTGGGAGAGAAGGTTGGGTTCTTGGGTCGCGAACATAGTGAACAATTCAAAAAAAGAATGGCCGAGTACTATGAAGCAGCTCGAAAAAAAGATGACCCCAAGGATTCTCAACAGAAGAAACCATGATTTGACTTAGAGTTTATGAAAATGGTCTAAACACTAGACAAGCAGATAAAACGACTAATGAAGGTTTCTTGAAGTCCTCATATATTATACAAAGCACCGAAATATCTATTTTAATTTAAAGATATAATATATAGCTGACTATATGTAAAAAAACACCAAAGTGCAAATTTCTCACGTCACACTTTTGTGAAAACAAACAGAATTTTGATGCTGATAGAACCATTAGTGCACAGTAACAGTGTTGTGAGAACATAAACCCATCTTTAGTAGGAACAAAACATAGCTCTGATAAGAATTTATAATATTGAATACGCACAATAATTTTATATGCTTCTATTCAAAGAGTATAACTGATTTTTTATAGAAGGCACGCATATTGTGAATTTGTTCGAAACATGCATGAAAGGCTAAGAAGCCTTTCGCTTCGTGAATGGATTGTTGAGAAAGGCTTTTAGGCGGTCTTTGCCTTAGACTTGAGTAAATCATCAATAAGAGAGTAAAGTAATACTCCACAAATGGCAACACCTGCTCCCATCTTTTGTTCGTCAGTAAGAGCTTTTCCTGTCACGGCAGCCATGTACACCATAACGATAACACGCTTGGCGGTGTTGGCAACTGAAGCGGTGACGGCTCCAGTTACCTTGAGGGTCATGGTGGCAAGCTCATTGTAAAGATAGAAGCAAAGTCCAGACATGACAAGATTAAATTGGAGTTCCTTGCTGTAGATCAATTTATCAAAGAAAGTTGGAAGCATGTCTCCTTCAGTAGCATACATAATTGGTAGACAGATGAAGAAAGCAAGGATTTGGGTAACGGCAAACTATTCACAAGAATGTTACAGAATCGCAAATATTTCATATACACATTTTACTTTTGTCAGATCTGAATGTTAGGAAAACTTGTACGAAATTTCAATAAAGTACATGCGCTTACCTGATTACCAACGCCGCCGTATCTGGAGGCAATTCCTTTATCTTTCAAAAGCTTACTGTTCTCAGATCCCTTGAATGCAGCGAAAGAGTTAGCAAACATACCGAAAACAAGGGCAGTTTGGTCAAACTTGAGAGAATAAGATCCGTCAATACCCTTCTTAAGACTGGCGAATGCAACTCCTCCAACAATAATAGGAAGGCACATAATTTTGTTGAAAGAAGGTGGTTTTCCGTAAAAAATGGTGTTAACAAGGGCAGCAAGTACAGGCTCTCCAGACTTAACAATTTGTCCAAAAAGAGGATCTCCTCCAAGAGCGAAAACGGTACATGCGTGAGCTGCGGCAGAGCAGAAACCAACTGGGATTGTCTTAATAAGATCAGCAACAGTGGTTTTTGGCATACTTTGTTTGGATGGCATTTGCAATCCAAAAAGATTAGCTGGGTTTGTACGAAGAATCCAAGTAATCATGGCATAAACTGCACATACTCCAAGTTGGAAAGTCGCGACAGTCATGGTCATGCCGGCTGTCTTTCCTCCTACAGCATTCAAAGATCCTGTGTTGTACTCGTTGTATTTCATGTTTCCGGCATACCAGAAAACAAAGAAAAGAAAAAGAGCAACGCTATCGGGTGCACCTTTGAAAGCCATTTTGGTTTTTATCGTATAACTTCTTTCAAGTAATGAATGTGGACAATAAAGGATATCTACTTCCTTCTTTATCGTCGAGAAGTGCTAATCTTTATATTGTGGGAAGATAGAAAAATGAACGTTACCTATATTGCGTGCGTTAGTGCAATAAAAGAGATTCAAAACCATCCTAAATAACTTGACTTACACGTACAAGGTTTTTGATGTTGGCAACTGTTCCGGTATTTTATTGACGTCACAAACGTAATGTCAGAGGAAATTGTGACATGTTATTTCTATACGTTATTCAATTACCTAGATATATACTAGTGCAAGTATTGTTTTTCACATCTCAAGTTCAATCAAAAACATTGTAAGATACCATATGTAATCAACAGAAAGGTAATAATGCAATCTTGGAAATGACGAACGTTTTCTCACTGAAATTGATGGGTGAAACTCATTTCTTTAATCGAAAGGAGCGATAAGAAGACAAAATTGGAATTGGTTTTCACTTTCTGTCATACTTTTCAATGTCAATGATTAATTTGTAGAGATTGTTTATTGTAATGATATTCTTTGAGGAATGAAAATAGAGTTGAGGTGTTTTATTTCTTCATTGCATAATTAATTTGAACTGCTTGAAGAAAAGAGCATTTTATTGAAGGTCATCTTCAAGTGATCTTTCTTTGCTTTTTCTTTTCTTCCCTAGGAATGAGGAAGGTCCAATTCTTATCACCATTTTTTTTACTGGTGGATCCCATTGTTTAAATAATAGGCAATATGCCAACATAAAAATAGATAACATCAAAAGAAGTAGCAAGTAAAGGGATGGTTTACTCATTCTTTTCTTCACCATCCCATCTATGGATCCCAATCTAGCTAGGAGGTAGCCCCAAAAAGCTACTGTAAAAAAGCAAATGAAATAGATCCAGCATTCAATAGCGTATGTTGAAATAGTCGCAGCAGCACCACCAAGAATAATACTCAAAGCGGTTACCATGAATTCAGCGAGGAATAGGATGCCACCAGAGCATCCAACAAGATGACCTATAAGAACACCAGCCGTGAAAAGAGTTCGTTTCTCTGCTTTTTTAACGTTTAGTGATTGCTCAAAAATATTTGATTCACATCCTATTTCCATGGTTTGGACAGACAAATTCATTCCCTGAAAGCCATATGATTTCACTTATTAGATATTTGTGTTCATGCAAAATGTAATGATTCTTTTAAGTTCACAACTTACAAAAGCTATTCCACAATAGAAAATTGTAATTAGATTCAGAAGAAAATGAGGAGAGCTCACACAAAAGCTTCCGATGGTCGCAAGAAGACCCAATACAATCTTCTTTTTTATTTCCAAGCTCTCTCTATCAGCGGACTTTTTCTTCGGAAGAAGCTCTTGAATGCCATTTTTCAGTCCACACTTTGCATCAAAACTAGACCTAATTGAAAAAGAAATAGAAATTTGATTTCGAACTCAAGTTATCGTATAAAATCAACAAGTATTTTCGATAAACGTGCCTGACGGGTAACTCACCTTTTTTCTTTTGAGTCCCTCACTTTCAATGCAACAATTTTTTGTCTCATATTATAAGTTTTATTCCATTTTGGTAGATAAATTATTTGTTGTAAAAATAAAGGAATGTTGCAATCCCAAATTCGTCCACAAGTCTTTATAAATTGGAGTCTTGGTTCTTCTTCTCCATTGATCTGAATATCATGTGTAGCCCGTTCAGGGCTTCGTCCAATAAAGCGTTCACAATGTCTATTCAACATTAACCACATCCCAAATAATGTTATAGCAGAGCATCCACATTCCTCACAGGTCAAATATCTAAGATAAAATGAAGATGAAAATCAGCCTTGAGAAAATGAAAAATGCTCCAGAATCAAGATTATAGTTTCTCACCTCATCTTTTTATTTCCTTCGAATGGTAAACCATCCAAGTCGTAATCCAAGGGAGTAGTAGTTATCCATTCCATCCACCTTGCCGTCAGTGTGAAAATCAATGGAAAAAATAAAAATGAATTACTCCACCATTGTAAAGCGATCAAAATTCTCCGGTTTACCATAGGGGCACCATTGTTACATTTTTCATTCCAGCCGATGTATGAGCAAGCCAATGTACTAATACTATACACTCTGCTTCGAATATTGTTACGAGGAGGAATTTGTTGTAAATTTAAATTAGCATTTTGGGGGTCATGTTGCCTACTTTCACTCGACACAGAAGCGTTTTTAGCTTTGCTAGGGAGGCCAGGTGGAAGAATTTCCATCAAATATCGATCCATCGACGAAACATGATGTTCATCACTATTCTTGAAACAAGATGCTTTATTCATGACAAACAATCCATCTGGATCGGGATCGTTCCAAGGCCTATTTAATCTTGAATTACTTAATCGCACGGTTTTATCATGTTGTAATTTTTCCTTCAGAGTGCTATGAGGTACATTCTTTTTCATATCATGAATAACAGGTAAAAAAAGAAAATGTGGAAGAAATGGGGAACGAACTAGATCTGAAGAGTGCGCACGATCATATACTCCATGTAATGCAATCGATTTAGGGTCATGGAACACAGCAAGACTTGTACTTATAGCTTGCTTCAAATCATCATTGAAGATATCAGAGTAGAATTGTGAATGATGCAAGATATGATTTGGGTCTATTTGTTGTCCGAATGAGTACTTTCTAGAGATATTCATTGATTGTTTAATTCCAATAAATTCTGTTGGCTCTTTTTTTACTTGAGAACAAAAAACAGGATGAAATCTTTTCTTTTCAGTGCTACTTCCTGGTGAATTACATATTTTATCTGAGACTCTAATGTTTTCATATATTCCAGGCATTCGCCAAGGCTTTTCCAATCTTTTTGAACTATTATCACATTGACTGATTTGTTTCCGTTTCTCCTTTTCATCATTTGAAGTTGAAATCAACTTTTTTAGACGAATCAAGGAATTCGATTTCTGCATTTCTTCTTGCACACACATAGACATTTGGTTAATGAAATCTTGGTAAAATTTCAGTATATTTAATTCGGAACCTTCCAAAATAGGATTTGCCAACAATTCATGTATCATTTTGTGCATGTGAAATAGAACTTTGTACAATCTATTCATTTGTTGAATGATGTTGTTTATGTATCCTTGTTTCATTTGAGGTAAATTGTTTGCAGATTTCGAAGCTAGATAACTGTTATTTTCTTGTCTCAAACTGTCAAAATTGAAACAAATTTCTTGGTCTTCTTCAAATATGTCAAAATAATGCTGTAAAACTATCAAAGTTTCCCATATCTGAAGAATTTTCATTTTTCTTTGATATTCATTTTCCATGCATATTAATTTCCTTAAGACGTATCTTCTACCTAGTTCCTCTTGCTTTAAACTCCATTTTGCTTTACAATGTGGGCAACCTCTGCACAGCTTAATCTTACTATATTTGAGGTTTTGATCTGCTTCGTGGAGGTTATATTCAGAATTATAATGTTTTGCCCTAAAATAGGCTGGGTTCCGTTGTTGTAAATTAGGTGCCACAAGGACCAATGGTGTTTTAGTTGTGAATAAATTTCTTAGCCTTTTGCTTTCACATTTTACACTCAATTTATTTTCAAATGGCATTAAAGTCTTTTCTTGAAATTGTCTTAAACTATATTTGGAATGGACATGTGCGGATATATACATGCTTTGGGCGTTTCTCACTTGAATTGAATTTGATTCCCATAATTGTTGAAGTAATTGCTTCTTGTTTCGTTTATTTGATTTGGATCCAAATAAACCGGTGGCTCCCATTGGTAAAATAGGAGCAAACATGTATCTTATCATGAATGGAGCATACGGTAAGTCTCCTTCCTCTTTTGAAATCTTTTCATACAAATTATGGCATTCTTCTCGTTTAAGATCAACTTCGTCCAAACACATAACTAAAAGTGATCCTTTAGGCTTCACACAAAAATATATATACTTAGTTTCTCCTGGTTGAATGAATCCTTCAGCAGGAAACACCGCAAAGCAGTCAGGTCGTTGAATCCAGACCTTGTATGTAATTGGACGGGTAAAATCAGGATTCTGAAGTCTACAGATATGCCAAGAATGCTGAGCAATTTGCAAATGTGGTGGAAGTTTATGGTCACTAAATGCATCTTGGTACATGTTCGATGCATTAGAATAGGCAAACGTATGCTCATCTTTGTCATTGGGAAAACAAGTTGTTTCTTCTATAGTTGTGAAAAATAACGCATCCTTCAAAAAATTGATTCCACTTGATTGGAACTGATCTATAGATATTTTGCGATGATAAGTGGAAGCTTTTATAAATGCTTTCTTGATGTTGTCCCTTTGATCTTTGAAATGATTTTTAGTTGTTTGTGACTTTTCGATATTTTTATTTGGAAAAAGTGACATGTAGTTCATTTTTTCATCATCCCTATGATTGATTTCATTTTGAAAAGCATACATCCGTCTGCAAAATTTGGAAAGCGAATACATTGTTGATTGTCTTATACATTCAACATTATATGAGTCAGCATTCCATGTTTGTTTTCTCGCATATTCTATAGGATCAGAATAGTTTTGAGGTGATTGCTGAAATTGAATCTCATTCATCATAGTCTCTCCATACATGTGTTGTAAATTAGAAGATAGAAGAGGGTGGTAGCGACAAGTAGGACAAAATTTTGCAATTTCAATTGAATCAATTTCATTTGAATGTGACAAAAAAGTTTTTAAAATTTGGTTGTCATTGGGATCAATCGAATCTGGAATACAAGTACGACCGTCTGATTCACCATCGTGAGGCAATACACAATTCCAATGGGTTATCCATAAGTCATGAGTATTGCATATTGCATTTCGAAAGCAATACTTCCAAAAATTTGCTTTTCTTGCCTGTGCATTGTCAGGCCAGGGTAAGTCTGGCATTATATTCCATCGCTCAATATATCTTTCTCGCCATAGCTGATTTGCGCATGTTGCTCGATCCAATGCATTCGATGTCAGAAATAGGGAATGCAGGTTAGAAAGGTGGAGGTAAGAAAATATGTGAGAAGTTATATCGTGTGATAGTTCCTCAAGTTGTGATAATTGGTTTGATGAGGTTGATTTGAAATCCATTCCGTTTTGATCAGGTTTCAATTCTTCCTTTTTTTGATTGTCAGCAATAGACCATGGTGGTGGTATATCAATGTTCTTCATAGTTTGTGTGCTGTATTTATTTAATGCTGTGTACGACAGAAGATCATTCTGTTAATTGAACATCACCAACAATGAAATTAGCATTGGCAATCATGGCAAATTATGAAAATTCGGAATAATAATAATAATAATGATGAACACGAAGCTTCAAAAACATTCTACGTAGATTACAATATTGAGTTAGTAGACACTTTCTATCTCTCTAAAAAGCAACGTTGGCAAGGCTTTTTCAAGCAAGACAAACTCTTGCAATTGTCAAGAACAATCATTATTTGGTCTTAATTTTGTAAACGTTGGATTTCCTATCCTGAAAAAATCGTCAAAACTTCATGCATCAATCTCATTTTCGTAGTTTCCATTGGAAATCGTTGCTTTGAATCATAAAATTATTTCATGACAAACTTATTGCAGTAACCATGTGTGAAATTATGCTGACGTTGTCACCGTGAAATATTTCATACAACAACAGTGATAATACAATCGTCGACATGCTACGTGATATATGTTTTATAATCATACACAAAAAATTAAATTTTGTAAAATTGTAAATTAAATCTGTGCTTAGCAGAGGGCTTTGTTGTGTTTAAAGATATTTAATCACGAAAAAGCAATTCATGTCAACTTCAAATTATTTACTTCTTTGATTTCTTTTCTCCCTTGGTGGCCTCCCTGGGTCCCCTTACAAAAGGAAGGAAATCAATTCCACCCATGAAGGGGACCAAAACCTCGGGAATCTTAACTCCATCTTCAGTTTGGTAGTTTTCCAACAAGCAGCAAATACCTCTTCCAGTGGCACAAAGTGTAGAGTTCAGGAAGTGTACAAAGCTAGCCCTGTCTTCCAATCCCTTACCGGCTTTTTTGGATCCACACCTGGCCCCAACACCACGCGCTTGGTAATCGGTACAGTTAGAACAGCTTACCAATTCACGGTATTGTTGCTGGCCGGGGAACCAGGCCTCTAAATCATACTTTTTGACTGCAGCATCATTTAGTTCACCAGAGACTAGACATACAACCCTGTAGGGAAATCCAAGGCTCTTGTAAAAATCTTCCGCGATGTTTCGCATGCGCATTTGTTCTTTGGAGCTTACTTCGAAGTCATCATTAGTGATACAGAATTGTTCAATTTTGTCAAATTGATGTACCCTGAAAATTCCTCTAATATCTCTTCCAGCACTTCCTGCTTCTTTACGGAAACAGGTGGAAATTCCAGCGTAGCGAAGTGGGAGGGTGCGTTCTTCAATCCACTCATTTCTATGGTATCCACAAATAGGCTGTTCAGAAGTTGCAATCAGGTATTTTTCAGAAGAACCGGAAGGATCATCTGTTTTACCGCTGACTTTGTAAAGCTGCTCATCGAAATCTTCCAATTGTGCGATACTAGCCATAACATCCTTGTTCATCATATAAGGAGGTTGTAAGACGTCGTAACCGTGTTTGCGAAGGAAAGCAATAGCGTAGTTGATAAGTGCCTGGTTTAGCAAGACTCCACCATTTTTAAGGAAATATTGTCTATGTCCAGCTACCTGTTGTCCACGAGCTGGTTCATATCCGTCAACACGCCAGAGAAGATCGTCATGCTGCAAAGGCTTGCTCTCTGGTAAATCATACTTAAGAGTACTAACCACGGCGGGGAGTTCAACAGAGGGGGGTTCTGGGTAAAGAGAAACAACTAAATTATCTTCGTCTTCGTCGTTACTGATAGGAACTTCTGGGTCTACAATGTTTCCTATTTTATTCAAAAGCGAATCGCGAGCAGTCACTAAATTTGGGAGCTCAGCTTGATTCGTCTTGATCTTTTTCTGAAGCGCTTTCATCTGAGCGACCTCTTCATCACATGGTTCCTTAGCCTTCTTCTTAGGAGCGATCACCTCCTTTTGCAATTTATTCACATCACGTCTCATGTGATCGATTAATTTGGTAGTTTCTCGCCATTTATCATCGGCAGCAATCACCTGATCTACGATTGCAGGATCTTTGAATCTATCAGCCATGTACTTGCGCCATTTTTCGGGTTCGCCACCCCTGTATGTGCGGAGGTTGTTGATATCGATGGGCATGTCGGATCACACAATAATAAAATGGGCCCAATCCTGTAATTGAGATGCCTAACGATCGGAATGCACGCATGTACAAATCGTCTAAGATAGATTGCTTTTGAGAACATCCACATATTATCGATTAGTAAACATGTAAATCCACTAGTACTGTTACAATCATACGGCAAGGTACTTAGTAAACAGGAGAATGAATTTCTTAATTAAAAAAATATCAAACTATTTTCAGTTAAAAATCGAATGTAAGGTTCATATCATATATTTTGATGATAAATCTCCACGTAGATAGAATAAGAATTTGTGTGAACAGGATGGAATTCCATCATCTCAATACTTCAAAAAGATAGCAGTAAAGTTTTCAATTATAATGTTTCTAGCCCAGAAGTCATGAGAGAGTTCAAGGATGATCCAACTATTTTTCTTTAGAATCAAAGAATTAGGTGAGACATAACTTATTACAACCAATTTGGTCGTTTGTTCATCTCCAATTGTTTGGATTTCTTCAATAAATAGGAAAACTTTGAATCCCCTTACTATTCTTTTTCATTTGTTTTTCTGAGATACTAATCTTGCATCCTATCAACAAGAAAACCACTAACCTACTATCTTTGATTGTTGTTTATATTTTGATTTTATATTTATTCATTATCTTCAGTTTTCAAACAAATGAAAATGGACGCATGGTTAACTGACGTCATATTCTTTGAATTTGTGTCACCCAAATTCAAATGCATTCTTTTCTTTTTTGTTTTGGAAACTATGTTGACTCACAAAAATTATATCAATTCCAAAGCTCGCTCATGACAAGGTGCAGTGGAATTAAAAACTCGGTGTGCGAGTCAGGACCTGTCTCCATATCTCGTGCTTCAAATATTGAAAAGATTGTGGATGAGAATAATGCCTCAAACAGATTCACATTCGTTGACTTACGAGAAGGTCTGTGGTCATTACAACAAGTAGAAATATACAAAGAAAACCCCATCATTGAATGCCCTTTAGGTGGATCTGTTGTGTTTTATTACCCAAATTACAAACACGATGTTGTTGCAATGGCAGATAAAGAACATTATGAAAATTGTATCTTTGAGAATTCCATCGTTTTGGCACCTTTCTCTGTCTCGGAGGATCACGACTCGGTTACATATTATCACCATTGTACAACACCAGGCCAGATCGATTACATTTCTTGTTCTGTTCCTGGTCATTGCGATTTTGGACAAAAAATCAAGATTAGGACTTCATCTACAGTAAAGGCAAGAGATGAAGTTACTGGTGAATGGCTTATACATTCTTCCTCTCTAGAGCGCGTGATGAGACTTATGGGAAGGAATTTTGATAATCCTTATCGTTTTTTGACCCTCGACCGTGGATATCAAACTGAATCATTAGCAAATGAGACTCTTGAATTGATTTGGTGTGGATTAGATCATTGTCCATCCTTTGACGATATCTCGCCTGACTCATCGTTATCAGACTGTGAAGGTGCTGTTTATACCTTAATGGGATTTGTGTCGCGAACTAGACCTATACCACAATATGAAGAGGCAGAAAGTTACTATGAATTGGCGATTGAAAGTGGAGGCGTCAATGAATGTGCAGCAAGAAGTTACTTGACAAAATTGCATTTGTCTAAAGAAGCGTATGAGAATGCCACAAAAGCTGCGAATGGTCTCTGTGAGGTTTGTGGTAATAAGAACGATGGTTTTGGTGCTTCTATTCGCCAAGCCAAATACGAATTTGATCTGCTTTCTAATACCACGAATGTGAGCTGGCCAACAGAGGGCTCATGTGCGTCATTGCATCCATCCGTTTTTGAAATAACAAGTTCCAGTTCTTATGTTTCCTTTCACCAAATCTTTTTCATTTTGACGACCCTGCTGACGCTTTTCCTTACCACTGGTAAAACGAGATGAGTTAGGAGATTGAATAATGTAAATATTTGTATGTCCTTAATGTAATTGTCATAAAAATATGTTCTATTCGTTGTCAGGATTCAGTTGTCAGTTTTATAGTTTCTTTCCCTATTAATGGCTTAATAACCAAGAAGTTTTTAATCAGCATAAATTTTTCATGGGCTTTTATAATGAGAATGCAGCATAATACTCCCAATGAAATCTAATTACGGTCCACAAAGAATATAATAAAGATGAGCATGTTTATAATCTTATTTTATTTCAAAAAATGAACCTCAATGGTAATATTGATATGTTAAAAAATTTGAATGGTTAAAATCATAAAGAAGGGATAATACACTGCTGGTGTTGCCTATCGTATGAGAAACTTCAACTTATTCTTTTCCTCTGTTCATCTCATTATTTTGTTTTGAAAAGGTTATTGCCTACTATTATCATGAGTAGGGTGAAATCCAATCTTCTTTGCAACCGAAACTTATCGATAAATTACTTGCAATAGGTACTTCCTCGGTGAGATGAGGTGAATTTGCGAAAGATGATTGAATGGATGTGCAATATTCAATTTTCATCGCTTCTATAGCCTCCTTTGTTTTATCTTGTGGACTACTATAATATTTTGTACTTGGATTATTAGCACAACTCATGTTGTCTACGACTGGTTGAACAGGAATATCCTCATCGGAACCAATGATAGACAACGGTGAGTGGACACTTGCTTTTACCTCCAACAAAGACTCTTTTGCTGGAGAATGAAATAAACATTTAGATAGGCGACGTTGTGTGTTCGCGCTCTCGTTTTTATTTGATTGGTATTCTGTGTTTGTAGGAGATTCCATCAAAGCAGAATCAATTTGCAGATTACCAATGTGCTCAATATTGGGCCCGTTGATTAATCGGAATGGTCGACGTAGATGTCCTTTTTTATCAGTAATTTCTACTTCTTCTTCTTCTTCAACAATGTCTATCCCTAGCATAGCAAGCTTTTTCTCCAATGTAACAATTCTCTTTGTCATTTTGCGCACTACCGACCTATCATTAGGCATGTCCTCACCTTTATTTTTGTTTGTTTGATAAGAGCTGAAGTCTTGTATCTTATTCTTCTGTATCAAGGGTTTTTTTATTTTTCTCACTCCTTGTACTTTCAGCTTAGTAGTTCGTGAAGAGTTTTCTATCAATGTGGGTGCATTATCATTTTTATGTTGACTTATCGGACTTTTGGCCTTATTGAACTTGTGATTTCTATCTTTATTCTGCTCCAAACTATGTTGTTTTTTCTTTCTTTTTTCTTCTCTTTCTAGTGCAGAATTGCGTATAAAGGACTTGCTTTCAACTCTTAAATCGTCTTTAATCTTTTTCTCCATTAGGCTTAGCCTATACACTGACCCATCATGGAGAGAAGATATCCAATGATCTTCTTTCTGCTTCAAGATTGAAGCTTTCGTTAAGATCTTTTCTTTGGATGGACTATTTTGCATTTTGTTAAGTTTTTGAAGAATTAATGCGTTGTCTCGTTTCTTTTTCGGTAACGGTGGAGACCTTCTTTTCGGAAGTTTAAAAGTCTGTTTTGGCGAACAAAGATCATACTTTTGAATTCCATCCTTTTTCACGTACCTCTTTCGTTTCAAGTTTGTTTCAGGACCACTTGAAGTCGCTAACGTTGGCATAGATTTACTCCTTTTGTGTCCTTTCTCTTTCCGATGTCTCTTTTTTGTTGTACCTGGCTTTCCTTTGTATGGAAATGTCTCTGGAGGCGGACGAGGAGGTAAAGGAGTCCATGAAAGAGATGTTTTGTCTATGGACGATTTAAATGATGTAGGAATGAGACCGGTACTAGTTCTAGGAGTTAATATTGTTTGTGGTTTGATGGGTCTCTGAGGTTTATGTGCCTGTTTTAATTTATTTGCGCATTTGATTTTTTGGATCTCTAAGGAAGAATTTTTAATTCCATTTTGTTCACATTCATCATCGCCACCAAGGATCTCATTTGTTTGAGTAGCAATAGATTGTGTGTAGTTATCGACATGTGCATTTGATGGAGGCATTGGTAGAGAAGCTTTCATTTCTAATTCCATGTTTGGATATAGCACTCGAATTAAATTTGAGTCCATTTCCATACCTTGCTTTCTTATAGACCCAGTGGTGTCATTCGTGCTTGTATGATTTTGTATAGCATGTGATTTTGTTATGACTAAGGGTTGAATAAAAGGCTTCAAATCACTTTCTTTTACCTTTGTAGAACTCGTTGTTATAGTCCCCATCTCTAGAGATATTGCTTTGCAAGTTTTTACTCGATTGCCCAAGTAACCAAAGAAAGGAAGCTCAGATTCAAATTTGTCTTTCATACTTTGGCTAATACTAATAATTTCCTTATCGAATATATTGGAAACAGAGCTGTGAAAAGGCCTGTTACCATGACTGGTTTGATCATTGTTTTTGTTTTCTACACTTGGACTGCTGAGATTTTCACGAAAATGATATTGTACAGACGGGTATTGTAATTGATCCATCTTGTTGGTAACAGTAGAGGAGTCGCAAAATGGCAATCCGACTGGATCGGTCATCTTTCATTGCTTAAAATAGAGCTACAAATTATTTTCAAATGAAGTAATTTTCAAATTTTTGTAAATTAAATACCATGTTGTATATGCCACACTACTATTCCTGAAAGTGTTTGAAAATAATTTCTGTGAATCATTTAGGATGAAACGATCAAGACGATACATTAATTCACACTATAAAACAATTTCGATACAATAGCAGTACTACATGACAAAGATCACTTGTGTGCAATGAATTTATGGAACTATATATTTTGTTCGGTTTTCTAATTGTAAAAGACTAAGCGGGTGTCTTGCGTTTCTTTCCACGAGCAGGACCCTTTTTCTTTGCAACGGGAATAGACCCAGTCAACTTCGCTGCATTCTCAGCAGCTGGTGGATACTTCGATACAAACTCTGCCACTTTAAACTTACGCTTGCATCCAGCATAGTTCATGAACCTAATCTTTCCAAAAATATCTCGTTCTTTCCACCCCATATCATGAATTCCCATTATACTCCAACCAACTCCAACAAAACCGTTAGGATCGTTACCATCTAGTGAATATTTATCATTCAAATATTGCGCAGTATTCAGAGCAGAGGCTGGAGATGGCGACCATTCGAGTATTTTTTTCGCCCAGTACATTCGAAGCTGAACAAATAAAGGTGGAAAAAGTTAAAAAATGATTTCGTGTCGAATTTCGTTTTGATGATAACGAATTGAATAACTTACAAAACCATGCATTTTAGCTTCTTGGACTAATTGAAACTGAGCTGCATTCCATAAATCATCATGAGTTGAACCAGACTCAAACTCTTCTTTGGAATATAAAAATTCACGTTCATCCGTCGAGTGAAGCTCCAAACTATCTTGTGCCCATTGGGCAGCCCCTAATAGTGAATCATAGGTATCCGGTGCATAATAAACATAATTGTCACTTAACTCCCTTCGTACAACTCCCTCTTCGATGTAAGCAGCCGTGCCATTTGGATATTTCTTGTTGGCTCTGACATCCAAAGCAAGTCGCTGAAATGAAATATGGCCATGGTTAATCCAAGGTGATAAGTTCGAACAAATAGTGCGATGATTTGGATCGTTTCTTAACGTATCAAAATTTTTCAGCCCAATTTTTTGGAATGATTCAAATAATTTCATTGCAGAATTAGTCCCCGGTTGGGCCCACTTGACTGGGTCCACTAGTTTGTCTGGTTTTAGAAATTTATAGCATTCCTTCCAATCTATTTTTGATTCAGAATCATCATCTATTTTAGTTTGATTGCCGAGGACGATATCATCTAACTTGGGAAAATGTGTCATGAAAGCCCCTATTTTTTTGTTTATTTTTGGTCTCAAAGTTCTAGCTCCAACCTCACGTTTAGGGCTAGCCTCCCAAACGGGTACAATATTGTGTGCATCGACTTGATACAATGGGATTGATTTTGATGTGAAGAGCGGGGACGATTCCTTCTCCGTCCACCTTCTGTATAAACGTAGAGGATTGAAATCACAAATTACTGCACTTGCATCATTATCTTCATTTGTTGCGTAGTTGAAAAGGGTTTTTCCAGTAGTTGTATCATCCGAAGATGATGGGCAGAGCACATCGAATCCAACATTTATTCGTTTCAATTCTTTTTCGACCTCTTTTAAACCTCCAAGAAGGAAATATGCATGACGTTTTGTCATCCGTTCAACCTGTTCATCCGGTGGAGTTAAAATTGTCACAACTCGCAATGGGAGTTTCGAATCTTTCGCCATATTCATCGCAAATAAAAGAGCCCAATTATCAGCTGTTCGCATATCACGTTGCATCCAATATATTACACTTTTCCCAGTCGTAGTGGGTGAAGTGATAGACTCTGTAAGCACACGAATACGTTCGTGTTGAAACCATGGAGGTATATACTCATTCTTAACATGAACTATATTTTCATTCTCTGATGACGACATGGTACTTCTTAATCTTGCTGATAGAAAAGGTGCAGAAGTGGAAAGGATGAAATTTCTTTCTATTGGAACCAACGATTTCTGAAATGATTGTTTGTACTGAGTTGCTAGAAGATAACCTTGTACAGGGAATGATGACACTTTCTTGCCAAAATATTGGGTGAAACAGTACACAAATGGGACGAATAACCGGTTTGAAAATTTACTGCTCATGAACATTCGATATTGACCAAGAAATAGTTTTGAAAGAGGTTTAAAACATAGTTTTCATTTTCTCATTTCGGTGATCTCATTCATTCTTAGTCAGAATTTTCAAGTTTTTTTATAATAATGATTATTATTATTATTGAATTTTTATGAATAATTTATTTTTGGATAAAAACAACAGCAACATTTTTTTGTTTTCTACGTGTAGTACCGTAGCAAGGTATAAGATACATTTTGTTGTTTCAAGAGTACAAGAACTATGTTGTTGTGTTGTGTATGATGTGTTTATACTGATTTAGATGCCTTCGTACGGTGACGGATCGCAAATATTCAGGGTTACTATCTATATTCTAATATTAAAATTCATAAATATAATGATATCAATAAACGTGCGACATCGTGTCATGTGCCTTAGCACGAGCACTAGGGCAGCTAATATATTTCAATAGACAGCAATAAGATAAAAAAGTCCAAAAAAAGAAAGATCCAAAAATATAAAAAAGTGTCCAAAAAAGCCAAAAAGAAAAAAAAAAAGAATGTAGAAGAGAGAAAGCCATCGTCTTGGCGAAAAACTCTCTTTGTGTCGTGTCCGAATCACGCCGCCTATTTGATCCCTAATCGCCAAAATATTCCGTATCCCCTCTTATTTGATCGTGATGATTTCTATGTTGTCTCGATTATTCTCAGTCCCTGTTATATTATCCCGAGCTCTGCTATTTCTTAGATATTCCCGAAAGTGTTGTTCCTGTTCCGTCCATTTTATATGATCCTCATTCGACATCCTCATCCACGAAGCGGCCTTTCGTCTGATTGTTGGAGTGTCATAATCCGCTTCTGATATATGCATTAGAGAAGCTTTCTCCACCGCTGTCTCTATCGTTTTTCCATTTCCAAGGTGGTGGCATATGTCAATCATTCCAACTATTGATCTTGGGCCGCATTCTACCTCTTTCTAGACTCTACATCGTATTCTTTGCCATCTACATTGTAATCTTGCCCTTCCAAATGCTTTCTTTATCTTTCTTGTTACCGTTGTGCTCGTGTTTCCTTCTCCCATGGAATCCATTAGCCAGCAGTACAAGAACTATGTAAGTTCTCTGTCTCGGCATCTTTTCTGGCTTCTAAAAATATTTTAGGAACGTTGACACTCTGTTACGATAGACTATATAATGCTCTTTCTAAAGAGAAGATTATTGAGTCTTCCTATTTGTATGGAGCTGCCTATAAATACAGTAGCTCTTTTCTAGTGTACTTGGTAGGAACTAAGCCATGAATGAAAAGTTCTCAACATTCAAGTCTGCCCCTAGTCTGCCATACGAAAAGAAAGATGGGCTGACAGAGTTACATGATCACTCAAACCATTTTTGTAAGAACAAACTTAAATTTGTATAAAGCTTAGTGTACTATTTAAATTTATTTGTCTTCCACAAGTATAGCTAATTCAAAATTTATTTATATTTTCTTCGCACCCTTAAAGATTTTTGCCCTGTGAACATCCCATACTTCTTGGGCGATGCACATTGCGTAATAAGCAACATGTAGAGGAACAATGTAAGGGAAAGCCTCACGGAAAGCTGTCATCTTGTACATTCCAATGAGGGCGTAAACTTGACCCATGTACATTGGATGCCAAACACCTGGAATAGGGCCAAATTTTCCGTACGGCCAGGAAAATTTAAAATCTGGTTTCATGAGTCCAAGTTCAATTGCATAATAGGTACCATTATCCCCAAGCACAAAGTAGCTGTTGATACTGATGAAATAGCCACCTACGATGGCTGCAAGAGCAATATAATCTGGATTATTTATCCAATCACCCTTGGTTGTTTTGAGGAACAGGTAAAAATATTGAAGTTGAGAGACAACTTTGTAAAGGTGGGCGTCGCGTTTGAATTCTCCATAGTATTTGGTACTTCTGTCCCAATACTTGTACATGTAATACATGTATTGAAGGAAGCTTGAACCATATAAAAAGATGCTGTAGTTTTCGAAATAATAAGATAGTGATCCTAAAAAGGAGTAGACAAATAAAGGTTGTATTCCAATTGGGCTCATCATCTTTGCTTCAAGTGTCTTACGTTTTTTATGTTGGATAATGAAAACTTTCGTCTTTGCAACAGTTGTCTTCAAAATGTGTCGAATGCAATTCTCGGGAATTATAATTCTAATACAAAAGTTTAAAAAGACAGCTGAGCAATTTATTTATTAAGCTTATTTCTTTTCACCTTGATGCTTACGACTATACTTAAGAGTTTTGATGGAATTACTACGTATATATTCTTGTTGATGATGAACTCCGATAGTCCATGAACGCAGAAAGAACCGACATACGATAAATGTTCGACGTTTCACTAAATAAATTTAAATGTACGAATGGCACATACCACAAAGTAAGTGCTTGTTCAAATCTTTGCAGAATCTTTTTCGTTCGACATCATAAAAAGATTACGAATCTACGAGGAAGATTCTGTTTTCTTTACTCTGATGGAAAAGCAAAACGATTTTAGTATCCCTTTGTATTGTCATGCTTTACTTCTTCAATCCAAGATTCTGCTGAGATTCCAACCAACACTATTTTCCTTCATAGGTCATAATATAGGTGTGATATTTATTCCATTATTTTGAGCAATGCATTAAATTACTTTGCATTATGACTTTACAAACTCTAGGGTCATGAGTATGGCTTTGATGAATCTTTTTTGAGATTCGTTCAAGCTGTAAATGATGTATTTTGGAAAGAAAACAAAATTGGAGAACAGAATTTTTTGTCTACAAATATGGTACGGGGGACGTGTTGTAGTTTTTTCCTCCTGTCATAATCACATCTGGAATATTGTTTTTTTCGATACAATCGTATTTAATTTACAAAGTTTTCATTTTGAAACAAATCATGCTTAAGTATATTTGTTTCATGAATTTACTTAACTGGGCATTCCGTTAAAATGGTAGAAGATACTTAGAGAAGTAGCATTCAACCCATATATTTCCTACTTTGTCGGTTAATTTTTTTTGAATCCTTGTGTAGCATTGTAGAATCAAGTAGTTAGTAGAGCAATACTAAAAAATGAGGAAACCAAAGCTGGATTGCACAAAGCAACAAAATGAGTTATTAAATAAAGTTTAAGGAAAACCACCGCACAGGTTCTCTCTAAGAAGAAATAAAATAAAGAAACATCCGGATCACTTTGTTTTCTGGTTGGAACGATGGAGATCTCATTGGGCACTGTAATCATTGCGTTCAGTCTCGGCTGGTGGTTATGGACAAGCTTGGCCCTGAAGATCACACTTTTCAAACATGGAACTCTGAAGTATAAGATTGTAGAAGTTCTTACCAAATTGATTTACCTGAAACCCTTTGATAAGGAGACTGTATTGCGCTTTGATAATCCTTCTGATGAAATATATGAGAGACGAGTTGCTGGACGTGAAAAACTGGAAGAAAAACTAAAATGTGCTGACGAGGACCACGTTGAACCGAACATGGTAGACTGTCGTTTCCGGAAAGTGAAAGTTGTCATGCCTCTCATGAAAACTTTGGAGGTAACAAACCCTAACAAAATTGTGAAACATCAAGGAAGCGAAGTGACTACTCCCAGTGGTAAAGTCATGCAATATTTGAGTTCGGATGCTGTTCACTTTTTAGGGCAGCAATTTTACCGTAATTTGCACAGAGATATTGGAAAGAAAATCCAGAACAATCAAACTCTCTTTGCACCAATCACAATCAATCCCGACTTGGAACACAACGTCGAGACTATTCTAGGGTTGACAGGAATGGAAGGCGTTCGTTATCACACAAGCGGTTCAGAAGCAGCTGATTCGGCAGTGAGGGATGTGAGGAAAAGCACGAACAAAAAGTATATTGTTAGATTCAAGAATGCTTACCATGGTCACACTATGGGGATCACCAATGAAGCACCGAACCAAATCTACCTCGATGAGATGAACGAAAAGTCCCTTGATTTTATTGAAAAATATCATTATTTGATAGCTGGTATAATTATTAATCCTATGCAATTTCTTGGTCCTAACAAGTTGTCACCACCCGGTGAAAAAGTAACTTACAAAAGCAGGAAGGATTCAGGCGTGAAGTATGAAGAGTATTCAAAGTGGCTGTATGACCTTAATAAAAAATGTAAATACTGCACAAAGTTCCTTACTCCCATTGCCTTCATGCTGGATGATATTTATTTCGCTTTCCGTACACCAGATCTCTTTAGTTTCAAGCACTTCAGCCAACCTGAAAAGAAAATGATGATTGATCCTGATATCATTATTCTCGGAAAGGGATATGCCGCTGGATATCCATTGAGTGCAGTTGTTGGAAAGACTCGTTTCATGAACCATTACGATAAGAACTATCTCCTCAAAGTAAATCGCATCGTTGGCACCTTCTCTGCTTACCAAACAGGAATTATTGCATCAAACACATTCTTAGCTGCTATCACGAATGTAAAACAACAAGATCAAATTAAGAGTGCAATCACTCGATTTGACAATTTTACAAAGTCCGTGAATGAAGAGTTGGAATGCAAGGACCTTCCTGTTAGACTCAAGAACTTTTCCAATACTTTCAATTTCCTCTTTCTCGAAGATTCTATCTTTAATTCTTGCTTCCCACAATATCTAATGGCCCAGAACATGTTCTTATCTTATCAATCTACTGGAAAATTTAATTTCAACGATGATTGGAAGGAAGAAGATTTGAAGAATTTCCAGAAAAAAATCATTGATGCTGCCACTACAATGAAGGCAGATGGATTTTTTGAACCCGGTAAACTTCCATGGAAAAAACTTTTAAGAGCTGTTGTAAAGGAGAACCTAAGAATTCGTTATGAACAAATCATGCATGATAAGCACATCGATATTGTTGTGTCACACAATCATCCTGTGAACAAATGGACACATTTCTGGAGTTCTATCGGAATGATTTTGTTCTTCTATCCCTTCGCCTTCGCTGGATACCCTATCACTGCCGTTATTAATTTGCTCGTTACTCAAGTTATTCGTCAGATTGGTCACTTCTTTTATGAAAAACAAGATCGAGACCAAGAAAAGAAAAAATTTGGTCACAAAGATGGATCAAAGAAACAGGCAACCGTAGGAGTAGCTGCTTGTTTTCTATTGTATTACTACAGGGATTTATGGATCAACTTGATGTCCGTAAAGGACTTTGTCAAGGCTGCGTGCGCATTTGCGTTTTTGCCACACTTTTTGGAAATCTGCCATCAATTCGGTACAATTAGAGGTTTTGACTGGGTACTCAAAATCTGGACTGATCCCCTGACAGATGTCCCTGATTTTAAAGATTCTGCATTTATTGATCCCAAGCACTTTTTGGATACGAATTTTGCGTTCAAGGCTAAAACATTGTAACATAATTGAGAGAAAGGAATATAAAAGGCGCTATTCTTATAATGAAGCTTATAAAGTTAGTCGATTGACATCAAATCAACCATCTTCTCTTGCATGTTGATCTTTGAGTAACCATACTACTTTATCATGTGTATATAATTCGTAGAGTTGTCATCCTCATTCTTCGATGAATTGTATCATCCAAGAGACAAATCCTTCAACAGAGTGTAGTGTTCGTGTCCGGTTAAGTTTCAACTTGATTCGTTTGTAGTAATTGTGTAGATTTGGGACTCATAATTACTTTGAGCACTAGCGAGCATCTTGATAGCAAATTCTGATTAAAAAGCAAATCAACTTTAAGCAAAGAAAAGGAACAAAATTAAGATCAATAGAAAATCACGTTAAAACAGCATAAACGATAGATAAAAAAATTAATATGCAACAAATTATACTTTGCGCATCATAACATCACCTATACGTGATTGAACTTCTACTCCGAGAACCGAAGCAACTTCAATATCATCCCTTTGTTTCCACGCAGTAGCTGATGACGCAATCAAAATAGCACTACCTCCCATATGAAACATCCCAATTTCATCTCCTTGCTCGACTTTCTCCCCCTCTTTGATTTTAATATCAATCGAATCAACACCAATACCACCTACGACCATCATAACAACATGCTCATTGGAATCTTCTATTTGTATCACTAGAATAACTCTCCTGTTTTCTGTCATGATATCCCATCCAGCCTTCAAGGCAACTGGTCTCACTGAATGGCTAAAACGTAATGGTTCCAAATAATCAATTCGTGATACAATAAGACCCGACACAGGAGCATAATATCTATGCAAATCATAAACATCTAATTTGTATATTTGAACATTCTGCCGATCTCCCATTTCTTTGATATATTTATTCGGTATTCCCATATTTTGTAAGGTACAGTACTTTTGTTTGATCCATATACTTGCAGCGATATCAAGAGAAGGATATCCCACAACAGTGCCTTCTGACGGTGCCAAAATAGAATTTGGATCCTTTTTCACAACTAACTTTTCATACTTTCGCGTGAAGAACTCATCTACGCTCTTGTACTCACTTATGGGTTTGTCCCATCCACTATGAGCGATTTTGTTGGAGTCGGCAAATGATAAAATTTTGTCGGTGGTGCAAGGAATACAGTAGTTTTGAAATGTCACTCTTAAAGTCTTTTGCACGAGGCGAGTCAGAAAAGTATCTGTTCCGAATGCACGGTTTCCATATAATGCCTTCGTTCCTGCAGCTAAGGCGAAAGAAAAAGGTCTTTGATGGATAAGTTTATATCCTAGTCTTTGATCTCCCGATAAAACTAATGGTCTTTCTGAAAACTTCTTTGTAGACTGTATCCAATTCGATAAAACCACCGCGAATGCACCAGCAAGAAAGGAAAGAATGTAATATAGCATCGTGAAGGGAGAGAAAATTTTCTCTCTTTTTGTAAGGATTAGATTAAAATTCTACAATTTTTTTTTACATCCGCCGTCGTTCCATTTTCCAATGATCTGCCTAACTAACTAACGTAGTATGTGAATCCATTCTTGTAAGTGAATTCTTTTACTTTGAATTCCAGAGACAAAATTTTGTGAAATGGACGTAAAAAGAAAAAGATTAAAAATAAACGTATACTACTCGGAAAACCCAAAAAGATGCCGTTATTTTAGCAGTTAGAGATCAAAAAGATGCATTCATTTGAATTCGTCATTTTTTTTGAAAATATCGTAAAAGATGCCCATTTTGGCAGATGCTTTATTGTGTCATTTACGGTTTTTATTATTATTGCACCCCACAAAAGCATTTGAGGTTTCTTCAAAAGGATTGCTGGAATGTAGTTTCAGATTGCAATATACCATACTCACAAAAGCAAAAGATGAAACTGAGAAGATTACAAATATCTTATTATATGTTAATCTATCCATCTTTACCCAAGAATCTTCAAAGAAATCCGGACAAGTTCTAGCAAAATCGTTCGTGAGAGTTTTTTTAATGGATTCGAAGATGAATCTTTGAATCTTCTTATTCAACCTCAGTAAAGTTTATTTCATAAGATTCAAGAAGATCAGGCAAGAAGTCTATGCAGCACAGAATGCCTTGGAGAATCTCATGAACATGACGATTCCTACATTAGAAATTTGATTCACTTCGTCACAAAATTATTAGAATCTATTTGAAATCAGCATTGATCATCGAATTCGGGTAGCAATAATTTAGCTCCATCTATGTAAATATTCTCTATTTATTAGAGCAAAAAATGTGTACTACGTATTCATTAATATCGTTGAAAATATTCTTTTGTTATATGACGTATTCATCCAAAGATTGGCCCATTCAAAATATGTGAAAGTACTATATTTTTTAGAGAAAAAGTTCAAATTTTTTTCGGGAAGATTCATATCCAACAGAAAGATTTTTTCAACGGAGAGACTGTTTAGGAATCTATGTATGCAAAAAACGTAATTATTTAAAATCTTGTAGATTCAGTGCCGATAGACTTTCTCACACATGGTTAGAAAAAACATTGCAAAATGCCTGAAATAGTTAGGAGACGTAATTTGGAATTAGGTACCATCTTTTTCTGATTATTATTATTATTTATCATGTTTACAAACTGTGTAGTTTTAATACCAACTGCCTTCTGAATCCTCGATCTGCTTTCACAATAGGTTTGGACCGTCCCATCAGATTAAAGTCTTACATCTTCGAGATATCAACATCAAAGTGGGAATCTTATTGTTTTCAACGAATTTTGTGAAAGAGGATTGAAAAAAGGATGCGCATACTAATTATCACGCCGACCTCTGTGGAGCATATGGAAGTTGGGGGTGGAGTTGCAGTAACTTACTTCCAGTTAGAAAAACAGTTACGTGAACAAGGCCATGATGTTAAGGTCCTTTCAAGTTGGAATGGTTCTATGGACACATTCTCTCCTTATATGTATCCGAAATTTAAAGTTTGTAGTTCTACCCAACGGAACTTCTCAACCTTAAGAAAAGAAATTAGCAAAGCAGATCGCGTCGTCTTATCAGATGAATACCTTGCAATGCTCATAATCCTAGAATGTGTTGTGCAAGGAAAACCCCTATTCTATGGACTTCATACAGATGTATGTGCATTATTTCAAAGTTATCTACAGTCCAGATTTACTTTGGGTCTGAGTCATATTTTGTTCTCAAGCTTGTATAAGTTCGTTGGCTTAACTGGAAATCAATTATTCACAACCAGTAAGAGTTTCAATCAAAAGCTTGAAAATATTTATGGAGTGACATCAAAAGTAATCAACCAGTCTTTTAAAGAACATGTATTTTTGAAGGATGATCCTAAAGAAACAGTGGAGTCTATCCGAAAACAGTACTTAAATAAGTCAACAAAATGTTCAACTCTGCTTTTGTACGCTGGTAGATTATCCAAGGAGAAACGTATCCCCCTTCTAGTAGATTGCAAACCAAAGGATTCTGTTTTACTCATCATTGGGGACGGTCAAGATAGTGAATCTATCAAAGCCTACGATAATGGAAATGATATTAGGGTTATATGTCGAATGATCCAACCTGAAGAACTTAGATTGTACTACAAAGCAGCAGATTTATTTGTCTCTGCCTCCAATTTTGAAACATATGGAATGACTTGTCATGAATCTCTTGTGTGCAAGACTCCAGTCGTGGTTGAAAATGCCCAAGGCTACAGATCACAAGTTCGAAATGGCGATAATGGCTTCTTGGCGAAATTTGAAGACTGTGACAACGCTAGAGCAACAATTATTAAAGCGCTTCAAAATTCTTCATTATTACACCCAAGAGTAACTTGCAAATCAGGTGTAAATATCATACAGATGATCACCTCATCGAAAGTAAAAGGATCTTTCTGGATAAGTTTATTTTTTGGTAGACTGATGGATCTCTTTTTGACACCAGCTCTCCTTATGGTTTTAGTTGTCTTTGAATTTTTCGTGAACTCAAAAACACATGAATTGAAAAAAAGAAGCAAAACAACAATAATTTGCGAAACATGTGTGGATGCACTTGTTTAATTCAGAGAGGATAGATCAAAAATCTATTTCATATATGTATGAAAGAATTTCTGTTATGATTCAAAAAACAGAAAGATATTGCGCAGTATTCTTGATCAAACATTGTTTTGGTAGATTTACAGGGGCTAAGAATAAGTACAAGAGTTCAGTTAATAGTTTTTGAACTCTCCGTCAATATGTGATGAATTCCTACTGCAACTTCCAAAATTCAATACATTCGATCTATTATCGTGATTCACTAAGTTTTCATTTTTTTTCTTTCCTGTGCTACACCAAATGTATTACCGAATATAGGGACATATCCAATATCGACCATTCTATCACAAACGATAACAGTTAATATTAAATGTTTTTGAGATCTAATAAAGTTTTCTTCAAGATCTAGCTAGCTATTCAAAAAGCATCATGGGCATGTATCAAATTCACCTCAAAAGAGGAACAAAAGTCGAAATGTTTCTATCACGTTGGAGTTCTAGCATAAACACTAGCGTTAGATATAGGTTACGTTACAATGCCATTTCAAGATACAGAAATGCTGGATTTTCTGTATTCTTAGATCCACTTCATCTTCTGTGATACCACCACAAACGCCCTACTCAAATTCTATTACTCTTAGGCCGACTTCCACTTTAGTACCAAGTACTGTTCCCACACAATTTTGGATCATGTGGTAATAGAAAAGATTAGTGTTACGTCCTAAGAGAATAACTATGACATGCCTTATGAATCACCTCTAATCCTCAAGACAATGGTGATGTGACTTCTCTTATTGGCGATACACAGATCTTTGGAAGTGAATAGGTGGGGCACTTTTCAAGTAAGATAACATGTTTATATCTATTAGTATAAATCAAATCCTTTAAATAAAAATCGAAGAGGGCAGTACTCATGCAACCTTGATTTAAGGAATGGTTTGGAGAAGTAGTCTGGGTTTGTTGAAGGCAGAGATGGATTTCTGTGTGGTATTCCTTATTATCCGAACAAGCATTTGAGTTTCGATCGAATTTCCCGCTAGACGACTTTTCCCCCCTTGGATGCAAATATGTAGGGTGATTACAAATGGTATGGAGGTATCTTCAAGGATACCGGATAGATCTCTGCTATTCCATACGTAGCAAATCCAGTTCTTGAAATCTTATCAAAAACTAATTCTTATAATATATATGCTTGCATATATAATTCGATTTTATTTAATGCTTCTGAAATTCATTTGTTAATAAATTATTTTGTGGTAATAAAAAAGGTGATCCGCATCATATTCCTTTTATGTCATCTTTATAGATTGCTTAAAGAGCAAATTTTGCAAAAGAAAATATGCAGACCAAAGAGCTGATTTAAATAAAAAGATAATGCTTCGTCCATATTAATTGGGATGTGCTTACACTTTCATCAAGACCGTCAATTGCCTTCCTTAAAATCTCATGACATGAGATAGACTAAGAAAAGCTATTGCCAAACCCATGATGCTGGTAGTTAGCTTGCTGGATCCGCTGGTTTCAGTTGGAGCTTCAGGCTCTTTGCCACCATCGGTCTCTTCAGTCTCATCGGATACTGCAACAGTTTCGTCAGATACTACAAAGTCTTCTTCCCTACCAATGAAAGCCTTACCTGTCATCCATTCTACAGTGAAATAAGCACGATTCCTAGAGTGGTAGCCAGCAAACCTATCAACTGGATTAGCAGCCCATTGCATAATATTTGTACCTTCTACGTCAATGTCAGTCAGATAGATCTTATTAATTTCAAACTCCAAAGACGTAAAGCACTCATTATCATCAATAGTTACAGTTGCATCAGATTCCCCAACGGGGGTATACCAGTGACGGAAAGATGATCCATTTTCATCAATCATGAACTCATTGATATGAGTCCCAGTACTGACATCAAGACCAAACTTAGCAGAGTATAAGTCTGGATCTCCTGGAGTTGCCATGATAATGTGTCCTCCATTCATGCCTTTGTGTCTTGCATCTTCAGCAAGATTGAGGAAACCAAACGCAATGTATCCGAATTGACCATTGAAAGCAAGGCGTCCCTTGATGGTTCCAGCGTCTTTGTTTGGAGTCCAATAAAAGTCAGCATTAGTCCTATCGGTAGTCAAGTTCAAGTTGTACATGTATTCGCCTTGCATCTTAAACTCATCAAAAGCTTCTGCGGTACAGACTTCTGGGTCTTGAGGATAGGATGGAATGGTAGGGTATGGGGTAACCTCTTCCACCGAATCCGTACACTTTGGGAAGAAATCTCCGTGATTTTCGCCGGTAGATACTTGGTCACGAGGGTTAACACATTTGACAGCGTGATTCTCTTCGGTACACATATCAAAAGTGAGCCCATAGTCTTCAAGAAGCATACACCTATGCCAGCATTGTACTGCTCCTTGTTCGAAACAGTCGTCGCCTCCTTCAAGAGCTCTCATTTGAGTAGAGGAGCATCCTAATCCTACAGGAATATCCTCATTCTTGGTGCGTGTAAGAAGGTTTCGAATTTCTCCATAAGTCATTTCGTCAGCTTCGCTATATGCTGAGGTAGGTGGGAGAACCATAAGTCCATACCATACCCTGGCAAGATGTTTCCCATGCGCTTGAAGCTTGACGGCATGGGGAGTAGCACGAAGTGCTTTCGAAAGAGAATGTTTGTCTTTGTTAAGCTTGGTGTTTACGTACTGGTTTACTCCATCTCCCAACATGAAAACCAAATCGTCTTCAGAGGAAAAATCTACCATAGCTGTTTTTCCTTCAGAGGTTTCGATGAAAAATCCTTCAGACTCTTTCATAGGATTGCTAAGATCAGGTTTACCAGTACCTTCATCATAAGATGAAATGAGGGCAGGAGTGAAAGCAATAAAGAGACCTTGATCAGTGTGTACCTCGATAGTATCGCTGGAATCGTTTTCAGACATTTTTTGGTAAGAATGAAAATGTTCCAAGTGCTCTCCGTTTCTATTAGAAAAAGCAAGGTTACATAACAATGTTAGCTTATGAATCATATGAATCAATGGGAATAAATGAACAAACAACCAATCTTCTTACCGTACGACGTCACTGAACTCGTCAAAAGTGTACTCGCCGTCCTTGGTGTTCATCAAGGGCCGAGTAAGAGCGGATCCCATCTCCAAAGTGAGTCGTTCAGCAAAGAATTCAGTGGCTGAGTCCACAGTTTTACGGAACAAAGTGAGATCCTTGGAGAAATCTTGGCAATTCAACGATTCTTCGTCATAATCAAAGGGTCTTGCTCCACCTGGTCCTGGGATTGTAACACTAGCAATAGTGCGACGAACGGTCCCATCCGAATATTCACTTGTGAAGGAGTTTTCTTGATTATCCATATCTACTAAACAGGAATGTAAGTGAGCCAAGAGGTTGCGTGACATGTCTTTAAATCCTGGAATGCCAGTGATAGAGACAATGCCTTCTTTAGACAATGCGTCGATGAGGAGGGTATCTGTAGCATGCGCTTTGAGGTCGTCAAAGGAAAGACGCTCTGGTGCAAAAGAAAAATCAGCAATATGGGCAGAGGCGGGCATGGCCATATTGGCAAATGCCAGGACAACAGACAGTTTGAACATCATACTTTCCTATTTTATGATGAAGAATGAAAGATTGTTCCTCTGTGCAGTTTTGGATGAAAAGTGAGAGCTTGAAGAATTTTTATATATACTGCGTATGTACATCTTAAGTGTTGACAACTTTTGGATCATGATCGTAAGTAAAGTAAGGTAAGGGCCTGTACATTCTAGATTTTTAAATTACGTGAAATCGTAAAATCGTAATTATGATTCACGATACAATTTATACCTGTCCATTCACATCAACACGAAATCATACTTCTTCTTTATTTTTTGACATAAATTTAATT
>Ga0209092_10000877_pt1 | contig 30520 bp, 25 predicted proteins | sample FraStrMetagenome_FD_187446 | JGI IMG/M metagenome (GOLD analysis project Ga0209092, IMG submission 187446) | Marine eukaryotic phytoplankton communities from Arctic Ocean - Fram Strait ARC3M Metagenome (SPAdes) (version 2) | ecosystem: Environmental > Aquatic > Marine > Oceanic | place: Fram...
AGTGTTTTGATTATCACAGTTAAGTTTTACGTATATGTTACGAAGTACGTATAAGATGATGACAGATATGCATAATAGTGATAGAAATTAAAACGCTTATAATTTTGATTACCTTACGATTAAAACAAATTAATTAGTTTGTTCGCTTCAATTAAAATGAAATCTATGAACGTTGCAATATTGTGTATGCGGCCTTAATTCAACAAGACTGGATTTTGTTTTGTTATTTAGTGTAGATGTGGAGTAAATTAGAGTAGTCGAGATTTAAATTTGTCCAGAAGTCCATTGAATATTATATTCACATGTAAATTAAAAATAATTAATAGCAAAAGTTATCTTACCTTTTTTAAATGATTATTGGAGGACCTGTAGTTTTTTAGGATCTGAGAATTTTACTTACAGATCAAATGAAGTGAGTCTTACTTTAGTAGTCTTGACCTTTGTAAAGAGAAATACGGTACTATACCCAAGTCAAAAAGTGATATATTTATTTGCTGTTCACACTTTTGTCACATTTCTATTTTCTGCTGCATTTATTGAATGGATATCTATGGATGCAAAGATAGATGGCGCTGTTAGTCTCAATTTATGCTTGGAAAATCCTTGCTCTTCTTTTTATCTTCAGCTCTAGAACAATATTGGCTGCTGAAACCGAGAGAGTAAGTTTTGATATTGTGCCCGTGGATGATTCTTCTTCTATATCTGTATTGGATTGCAGCAGTCTTACCGTCATTTTTTCATTCCCGCATGACTCCCGCTGACCATTTTTAATACGGCTTATATTGATTGTCAACAAATATCAGAGATTAATAGTCGACAATGACAAGAATATTATTTTCGAAGGATATCTGGACGAGGTTGCTGAATTAGGAATCATCTTGACAAAACAGGGTGTACAAGACTTTCGAAAAAAACATGATTTGAAGAAAGATGTAACTTTATTCATACAAAAGATGTCACCTAGAAACTCATTACGAATCGATGAACAAGAATACTTTTTAGATAATCTTATCCCTATGGATTTATTAGATCCAGAAATGCATTACATGTTTGAAGATGAAGAAAAGCAGTTACCACCAGTCAATATTTTTACTAAAGATGAAAGGTATGAATCAATAATGCTCTCAAAGGATAGAGATGAAAACATCCGTTCAATTACTATATTCAATAAGAAGGATGGTTCCTCGATCGATTTTAAACCGATTGCATCTACCTATTTTGCCAAAGTTCGAACAGATGATGCAAACGTAGAAGGCATAGCAAAAAAGTATCATTTATCTGAGGGTAGAAAAGGAAAGTCAAATCCATTTTTAAAGATAAGTAATTTAAGAGCGAAGATGGAGGAAGATGAAAGCTTTTGTATTTTTAGAAAAGTCATTCAGATTGCTCTTGCTTATGATTCTTCTTTTTGTGAAGAGGCTGGAGGTGAGACGGAAGCATGGGATGAAATGTTTAGAATTATAGGCGGAGTTACACAGAAATATGGACAAATAGGAGTTTGTGCATCCTTCAAAGTAACCTGGGTGGAAGGTTTTTGTAAAGAAGCACGTGATCCATATAGGCCGATGATCAGAAGAAATAAATCAGGATGTAATGGATTTGGATTACTAGATGAATTTCAATCAATGTGGCAAATAAGAAGATTATATGTGTTTAGAGATACAGCTCATTTATTTTCAGGAACGGGCTTGGAATGTAATCCAACTAATGGATGCGTAGTTGGATGCGCCTATATTGCTTCAATTTGTGGTAGTGAAGGTTACGGTGTCAGCCATGCCACTTTTTCCAAAAATTCGAATATGCGAACTGTTTTAGTTGCACATGAAATTGGACATAACTATGGTGCCAATCATAATCCTTCAAATACCGACTTCATTATGTATCCTTCGGTTAATGATGCTCCATTGGGCTTTAGTGCTAAATCGATATCTTCCTTCAAGACAAATACATATTTGTGTACTCATACATGTCTGGAAATAGGCGGAGAATCCATTCGGCTTCGTAAAGTAATATTCGAAAAAGTAATGAAATTATGGAAAAAACGACCGACTCCAGTAAATGATATTGTGGGAAGTCTCAAGGGAGATTGAGGAATGAAATGACTAAAAGAAACGATACAGGCAAAAAAATCCAAACCGTGCACTTAAATAAATAATTATTTTTTACCATTTCATTTGTACTTATAACTCTTTGGAAGTATCCTTTTCGATATTCAAAGGTGCGTTTTTTTTCAGAAACTCGTCAATATCACCCCAATTATCTGCCATCCATACACGTTTCTCTCCTGAGGAATCTATGGAATCATAATCTAATAAATGAGCCATTTTTATACCCCATTCTTTTGCAAATGATATACAAGATTGTGATTGACCTATAAGTATACCCACATCAGCTTCAAGCATAGCAAGAAGATCTGTTGATGAATCTCCAATGTAAACAATGTAAGATGACATCATACAATTATGATTTCTTAACTCTTTTATACGATCTTGTTTATCGACTGCTCCTGGCACTGATTTTACGGTGGAAATAAATGCAATGAGACTTCATCAAAATAGTCACCTAATTACATTAGTTGCAAGCAAAGTCGTATATGTACATACCAAGTAAATTAATAGTTCCTTCCTCATCAATTTCATTACTCCAAGTGTTTTGAAGGAATGATTCCAGATTTTTAACACCTGTTGATTTTTTATCTAGTTCGAGCTGTAATGGATAAAGAAGCCCAGCATTAATCATTATTTGACTCCAATTAATGGATAACACTCCAAATTCCCAGCCACTTAAAATGGCTTCTGAAAGCGTGCTTATACAACCAGGGCGCAGTTGTACCGCCTCCAAAAAGGCATCATCTTTCATAATAGTAGATATCATATCCTCCCTTGAGGTTGGAATTCCAGATAAAACCTTTGAAGCGCTGACTTTATAAGTCACTTTTGTGGATATGGCATCGAGGATTTCAAGAGCTGAAGCAAGATCAAGGCGCTGATCTTTATTGTTGAAAATAGATTTCTTTGCCTCCTCAAATTCTGTAAAATATTCTGTTTCGAGGCTACTCCAAGTGTGTTCACGAAGAATAATCTTTGATTCATCGTCATTTGCATAAGAGGAAGCTAGCTTCCGTAGGATAGGAGTTGTGTCTCTGGAAGTGCACGTGCCATCAAAGTCGACGATTAACCAATTGCATTTCTTATCAGCACTTGTGGTTATTTGGTTGGAATTTGAGGCTGACATGATCATTGCAAAGGCTGGTGTTAGAAAGATAGCCATAAATGTGGCGATAAATGTTGAGTAAACCATGATGAACAATTAAAAAAAACAGTGGCTTATTTGTTTTAGTCTGTCTGAGCGATCTCCTAAGCAATTGACCTTGACGTAATGGTGACGTATGCGTAGAAGTAGTTTTCCCAGCAATCAAGCCGCCGAAACTAACAAATAAATTATGAACGATGATGTGCTTTAGCAATCGGAATTTATAAAATTTTACGTCACAAAAGGAATTAATTAGAATAATACGATTTTTTCAAAAAAACTGACATGAATAACAGACAGCAGATTTCTGGTATTATTCTAAGTGTCTAAATAGCATCGTACTGAGACGGTCCCTATAGTTTCACTGTGGTATCCCAAGTTTCATATACAGCTATAATCAACAATAGCTTTACGACATTGTCATGATAAACAATACGTAATAAATAAATAATAAAATAATATTTAACATATGTCAATAATATATTAAATAAATATAAACAAAAATAAACAAAATAAAGCATGCAAAACCAAATCACGTGTGACAGCTTCGGCGCACACAATTCTGATGACAGAACAAACAAACAGAATTCTGAAAAACAGATTCTGACACAGTTGAAGTAAGAGATGATCCAGAGAGATCATACTTAAGGTTGTTCTGTAATGTTGATGTGGTGCCTGGCCAGCACAACGTTGTAGTTACGTCTTCTAATACATCTATTAATTTGATGTTCCTTTGTTGTAAATCATATATTAGAGTTAGTATAGGTAGTTAGTATAAAGTAGTACATAGTAATAGTACGTGTCCTAGTGTTTATAAACACAACCAGTAGAATTATGTACCATACTTTTGATAATCCCAAAAATTGATCCATCCCCAACAATATAGAATGTTATAAAAAAGAAAAAAACTAAAAGGCATAGAAATAGGAAACTTGTCGCGTCCCTGAATCGGATATCACTTTTGGCGTCGTCCAAAATAACTATCGTTCTAACACAAGTCAATTACCCCAATGGTTTCTGCCCCTTCTGCTTGGTGACTCTTTGCATGATTCTGCTTTTTCGCTGCATTCTTAAACATCCTGTACATTTCCTGAATGTTTCGATCGCATTTTTCTTTCGTTTCCGCGGAGACCTTCATCAACTTCGCTACTCCCATCCGCACCTTCATTGAGTCATAGATCCGTTCTTCGCTCAATCCCGCCGTATCCGTCAATTCTGTTGCCCGCTGGGTGCCCATTCCCCTCCTGATTGAATCGCAAATACTTACCATACATCCGACAGTGCGAGGCCCGCATTCGTTGTATGTTTGCTGCTATGATCATATCAGTTTTCACGAGCATATATTTCGCGCACTGGAAAATAATGTTTTTGTTTTTTGGGTCATTTCATCCTTAATACTCCCGCTTCCGAGTGAGTCTGACACCCGTCCTTTGCAGAATATTTTCGTCCTCTCAACTACTATAAGCGCCCAATGTCCATGCTAACTTTCGCAAAATGTTGGTAAGAGATAAAGTCCCTGTGATTTGTTGATTGTTTGTTTATTTCCGAAACATGTTGCAATAGTTAATCAATCTTTATTCGTGTTGCACTTCCTGATATTGTTGGAGGTCTCCACGTTCCCATTAAATGTATGTCGCGGTACCATCTCCCGTAAATTCATGACCACCATCGATATTGCATCTCCCCCGACAAGTTGATTGTAACCGGCTACTTGCGTTCTGCACCGTTTTTGCATGTTCTGCAAAGCATTGGAAGGAATGATTTTATCCACCATTGGTGAAGATTCATTCCTGCCATTAATGCGTATTTCTATGTCTTTTTGATCGTACGATTTATCAAGTGAAATTTCTTTTTGAAGTTTTGTATGTCTTTTCAGATCGTCTTTGTGAAGGGTATTCACCTCTGCATTTATACGATGCTCTATTGAGGAGTTCTTATCGGTTCTCCTGGAGATGCTTTTTGTGATTGTTTTTATGGTGATCTTCTCCGCGTCCGTGCATCTTTTAGGGAGTGTTGTTATTGATTTTGCGTTTAAGACATCGTTGATGTCCGTGGTCTCGATTGCCTGGATTTCTGAAAAGTTTATTTTGTGTCAATAAATCTCGTTTCCTTATAGGGCTCGGTATTTTCTTACATGTCGTCGACAGTATTGTTATGGCTTTTCGAACTGCCGTGCAATGCATAGAACAACGAACGTAATGTTTTTGATTTTTCTATATTTTATTCGGTCGGAGTATAGAGTCATTTCACCCATGGAATATTTTATTGCAGGTGACACCGACGCAGATTTTCTGAGCTCTTTCTTTGTTATCAAATCCGACTTTCTTGCGTTTTGACTTGCTGGCTTGCTTATTTGTCCTGTCGATATGTTTTCTCTTCATGATAGACTGCAATGTTCCCATTTTCTTAAGTGATGGGCCAACGATCTGCTTCATTTTCCTGAATGTACAAACCTCCGTGCAATATTCGTTCTTAAATTGATCTTCCGTTTTCCTATTGATCTCTCCCGTGATTCTGCGAAGGCCTACTACTCGTGCAGTATTAATCTCTTTTATCTCATCACACATTCCTACGTATCCTTTTTATTTGCTCACACGATTTCTTGTCCGGATTGAAGTTATGTATCTTCCGTTTCACGTTGTTCACCTAATTTTCTAGCTGCATTGGTATAATCCCGAAAGGAATGCAATTGGCTTGGATAAGGAATTTATCTTCTGGTATTCCGCATGCCAGAACCGGTTGAAAGCCAAATATCGCAGAATATATTGGAGTTTCACTCTGGAGTAATTCTCTCCACGTGTGAACATTCTCCTCCTCCATCCATTCTAGGCTAGTTCTATATTTCTTATGGAGGATTTACAGAAATATCTTCAGAGGAAGCATTTGTGTTATCTCCGCCTGTGGGCATTGATCATGAAATCATGGTGAAGCAAAAAATGATGAGAATATTCAGAATGAGAAACAGAGAACACATTATGATGAGCATGGGAAGCAACTTCGTATACGTAAGTTGCCATCAGGAAAGTGTCGTTACGAAGATGCGCCCATTCAACCATCCTTCCCAGTCCCAAACCAACACTTTGTGCATCAAACCGAAATAAACAAGCACAATCACTCACCTCCAAAAATATTATGTTCAAGTATGCTGCTAGAAAATAAGAATGAAGTCGTATTTACCTGTGATTCGAAGGATATGTCCAAACTTGACGGGGTTAAATAATTTGAAATTTTAAAGCGCCCATCAGACAAGCGAAAATTATTGAATATATGTAACAAAAAATTCTAGGAAGGAGAAGTTGAAGGACTTGAGTGATGTATGTAACGACCTAGTTAAATCGAAATCTTTTCTGGGCATATGCGTTGAGCAACATTCAGCAGATGACTTGTTTTCTGAGAGTAACAAAGTTGTTGAACATGTGAAATAAGAGAACATCTGCCATCTGTCTGGCCAACCGATGAGATAGACTTGCCATTGAAATTGTGTGGGTTTCAATATGTGATTACTATGTGATGAACGTTTCAATTGTGATAAAAAATAAAATTAGCAAATAATTATTATCATTTCAACTTTTTCTTTAGTATATTCTAGATACAAGTCTGTGCATAATGCGGACCCAATTTGAAAAAAATATTGAGTTGATTAACATGTGTTGGGAATTATTCGTTTCAAATGATAAAAAAATGAAGAAATAATACTTATTGATAATGTAGTAAGAAGTGAGGGCAGTTGGAACAAGAAATATTTGCAATAGTCAACTTTGGATTGTTGAACAAGAAAGCAAAACAGTCTTAAAATATACAGAGTAAGAACATACAAAGATTTGGCAATATTGAGAAGAAATAAAAATTCTTCATTTCCAAAAGAAATCAAATAGAGTAAAATGTAATTAAAATATGTTCATAATTAAATGAGCCAAAACAAGTATACTAACTGATATCTAGTATGAATGAAAACAAATACAAATTATACAAAAACAAAAGATATGTTGACTATATCCATAAATTTATACGATATCTATGTTTACAAACAAACAAAGAGAAATTCAAAATAGAGTGCTCGGATGGAAACATTGGTGGAAGCTCATTTCAATTTGACTCAATTGAAAATGATATAACAGTTTGTTGTAGATGATTGCTGGAGAAATAGATTCCTGAAAAAAGTAAGAACTAAATCTGGGATATGCAAGGGAAATTGTGCACTGTTTTTGTAAATGATCTATCAAAGCTGCAAAAGTAAGGGCTTTCATATGCACCGTAGTAATAATGTTATGAAGGGAGTATAAAGGGAGAAGGGAGCAAGGAAAAACGTCCACTCCCAAACCTGAACCAAAGATGAATTATGCTATTTTATGTTATTTTTGAATATTTTCCCACGTCTGTTTTAAAAAGAATGCGAGTATGTCACGATTGTTCTATTTATTTACCTATTTGACTAACGTACATAAGTGTCATTCCTGGATATTAGATCTATCTGTTTCATTCTTGGTCTAAGCCATTGATCATTATTTCCATCTAGGTTGGTTGAGCTATTAATTATTTCTATAATTCAAAAATATTAACTAGAGATACCTATAAAGTTTTCTTCAATACATACGTATTTAAATTTATGAGTGATAAATTAAAAGAGCAAACCAAGCGGCTAAATGAAAATGAAATGTTCAAGGAAAATATGAACCAAAAACATTATTTCACTTGACAAAAGCATTTAAACCGAAAACTTGTGTTGGCTGCTGCCTTCCAAAAAAATTTTGAAAGAATCATTTCTATATTCAGATGGAGTCTTCTTGTACGCTGAATAGATTTTTTCTATGATATTGCAATATCGATGACTTCATTTCAACTATCAGAGAAGGTTAAGAACTAAAAGGCACGATGTCAAAAGAGACGATATCAAAAGGTGAGACAAGTGATTGTTATTATGAGAATCTGAACACATCATATTCATTTCTCATGAATCAACATAAAACTGAAATCTTCCTTTCCTTAAACATCGAAAATTCCAACCATAATTTTATATCATCATGTATATTCAATATTGGCAAAATATAGTGCTCGAGGATTTGCTGGGTGAATATATATTGAATATTTCTAAAGATAATCTCAAAGTAGCTATTCTTCGTGGCACAATTAAGTTAGATAATGTTCAACTTGATGGAGACTTAATTGGAAGTCACATTTTGAGTGCAGTAGGCCTGACTGGATTTGGTGTACTGTCATGCTGGGCCCATAAACTTCGTTTATCCGTAACCTGGTCCGCATTAGAAAAAGAACCAACAAAAATTGAAATAAGAGGAATGCATCTTTTATGTGTCCCCCTCTTACAGTCCACTGCAACATTGAAATTTGGTTCCGGAACTGCTTCAGATCCCAGATGTTCACTACGGACAAGAGCAAAAAGATCTGCATTGGCCAGATTCGAGAGAAACTTTTTTGCAGGAAGAATTAGTGGCGAAGGTTCTGATTCAATATCAAAGAATGAACACACTGCAGCTATAGAAGAAACTAAAGATTCAGAATTCAACGAGAAAGCCAAAGATGTCAAGGACGACTATAGACGGAAAACATTTTCCAAAAAAGGGAAAAAAGGTTCAAAGAAAGAAAAGGAAAGAAATTATGAATCTAGTATCAATGCATTGAAAACAAAGCTTAAGGCAAAAATTGTCAGCAATATAGAAGCAAGTATAAAAGATCTTCACATAAGATGTGAAGTGCCAGAGAATGCTCTTTTTTTTGAGAATCGGAATCCTTTTATGGACTATAAAAAACGCCATCCAGATTCCAACTTCCAACGCTTACCAGCTGATCGTAGATCATTTGCATTTGGCTTCACTTTGGATAATTTCATCATTAAGACAGCTAACAGTGATTGGCAAACTGGTGACATAAAAGGTTTAGGGCAAAAATCTGTACATAGCTCTTCCAAGAAAAGAAAGAAAGAAGAAAACTTATCTATTCAAGGAAAAAAATTTAAAGTATATGAATTGAATGGCATCTCAATATATTGGGATGATTGTGCTCCTTTTCTTATTTCCAAACCTCTTTTATCGAACAGTGAGTCACTCCCAAAAGACTTATTCAACAATATTCAAGCGTATATAGTTTCTGCAATGGATGCTTTGACACAATCACAGAACCCTGGCGAATCTGTTCGGAAGATGTAAGTTCATTATTCTTTTCTATACAGCTTTTACTTCAATATCTAGTTTGTTGATACATTCTTCATTTCCTCTACAAATTATAAACAAAAACAATCGGTATCTGAACCAAAGATATAAGAACAGCTCAAAGTCCTTTTCTTCTCCTCTTCCCATTGAACATAAATATGTGTGCGAATCTCTTTCATTAACTTTCCGTGCTTTATTTGAAGGTGGAAAGGTTCAAAATCTTTCTTCATGCATCTCAGAATTGCTTCGTTGTGATCTTCAATTTCAATTAAAACCACAGCAACTTCTACAATACTATAAGCTTAAGTCTGCAATGCTTACACAACGAAGACTGGATACCATGCTTCATCAGCGCCCTTCAAAAAAACCTTTGTCAGGAAGTAGACATACAAGAGCTTGGTGGCATTACATCATTGCATGTGTGGTAACACGACCCAATGTTAGACCGTGGAGAGATGTTATGCGAATAGTTCAAGCACGACCTAAATATATAGAACTTGTAGTCAAAAAGAAAGTTGATGTACTGTCCGCAAATGAGCGTGAAGAGCTCCTTCGTATGGAGGACTTGCTGCCTATTGAAGCTCTTCAAGCATTTCATCTTATTGCACTGCGTGATATTTTCATCATGAAAATGGTTCAATTAAGTCAAACGAAAGAAGATAAGTCAAGCGCAAGCTCGTTTAACTTAAAGTCTTCAAACGCGAGATTCAAAAACTTCAATTTACTTCGACGTCCTTTTGGAGGAAAGCAACTAAAAGGATCTTACATGGGAATGGAAGAGCAACTTTTACCAAGTTCAAGTGGTTGGAACTCCAAATTGAGTAATGAATTTCTTTCGCGTTACAACCAAACATCGAGGTCGCAGAAAGATAGATCACCACATATACAATTGAGTTTTGTAGTGCACGACATATCCTTAGCCTTGACTTTAGTGGACAGCAAATTTGGAAAACCTATAATTAAAGTAAATCTGCAAACGAGTGGAGTTTTCAATTCATTTGACCCTTCACATAAAAACTTGAACCTGAACGTGGAGAGCTTTCACATAATAGATTGCCTTGAGAGTGACGAAATCGGCATATCGGCAAATGAACCAATATTATCTAAGATTCTAATGGTTCAACCACCACAGCAACAAGATCGTAGTATAAACATAGTGCCATCACAAAAATCTTCAATTTATTCATTCAATACCACCCATAAGCGCACGATGAAGTCACCGGGATCTCAAAGTGCGCTGTCTTTTCCAAATGAAGGGTCCGTTTTCCAAGTCCAGGCAAACTTTCAAAAGCAATCACTTTCTTTGGGAATTTCTGCTCACCCTGCTACTCTTGTTTGGAAAAAAAATTGCATTGACGCTATATCAGATTTTATTTCATACGCAATTTCAGAAACGGAAACTGTTTTAAGTAGCCAGCTTCGAAATTCAGCAACACCACTTGCTCATAAAGCGCAACTTGCTTTGATGAGTCCTTTATCTGTGTCTGTCAATATTTGCATAAACGCACCTAAATTATGGATACCCGTGTCAGCAAAAAATGCTGATGGCGCATTATATCTAGACGCTGGTCTTATTCATGCAAAAATGCTAAAAAAAGAGCTATCAAAGGATACCACTTGGGAAATTGAAGTATCTCGTATTCAAGTTCAATTCTACCACAGGATGCTAAATGATGTCTTTAATGAAAATGAAAACGAAAACAAAAACAAAAATCTTTCATCCTTATGCGAAAAAGAAAAAAAAGAAGACAGAACCATTCATATTATTCTCCCATTTCATATTCGTATGTTTTCGATGAGTACTGAGACAACAGAAATAAAAGTCATAGAGAATTTTGAGGAAGGTTCATGCTTGGAATACCCAAATAAAGTTTATATTGAGATCGGAAATATTATATTAAACCTAGTAGATGCTGACATTCTAGCCACAGCAATTGGAAGATGGTATGCAATCGGTTTAGCGAAACAAACTGTGAAGCGAAATCATCAAATAATTTCAGCACGTGAAAGCCAAAGAAGGCTTAAATGCATCAAAAGCACAAAATTGGCAAAACTTGATCAAAGTAAACAGACAGAGAACGAAATCCCCTTTGAGATTCATTTCGACGTGGACCAAATAGAAATGAATCTTGAAAGTGTATCATCAAAATGTACTTATCGAATTTGTATAGTTGAAATAAATATACAACGAAAAAGATCTGGGTTTAAAACTTATTCAAGTTTCGAGCTTGGCGATATGTTTATTATTCAAGAAAGAAACGCTTCCAAGTCTCTCCTAAATCATAGTGAAAAAGAAAAGAAAAAATCAAGCCCAAGCCGAGTAATTTTTGACCGCAGCAGTCGACAAATCCTAACTCAAAGTAAAAAAAAAACAAAATCTGGATCTCATATATATCATGAATTGATGACAAAAATTCGTGAAGAAAAGGATAATAAAAACAAAATTGTAACCGCAAGTCACATCCATGACCGAAAGAATTATCTTGATGAGATCGAAATCGATGTTGAATCTATAACTTTGCATATGACTCCTACTTCGCTACAGGATTGCTTGCATTGCTTGAATAGAATATTCGAATTAGTGCAATTAATGACACGCGAAATGGAGAGAAAAGTTCACGCTAAAGGAAGGAAAGATAGAAATAGAGGAGGTAAAAATCATTTTTTACTATCAAAACATTTTTCTAAATTTGCCGTCGTGTCCCTTACACGTTTGTGTTTTTTTTTCTCCTGCTCAAAAAAGCAATCAAACCAGAAAGAAGGCATAGGAAGGAATTCGAGCAGAAATACGATGATCGTCTTTATATTAAAGATTTGGACTCAAGCATTCTATTTAAAATTAGTATGCATAAATTTACAATTTTGGCTGGATATGCGTTGGATGAACAATTTTCCCAAACGAAATCACAGTCATTTAATGAGTACCAAAGACAAGAGAAAAATGCAGAAGTTGTGCAACTTATTATGACTGCTCTGATAATGTTTCAAAGTATCGAGGATGAAAATGGTAGGGGTACAAAAACCCTTCATGTCAGCGCTGAAAATTTATCAGCCTCACTGAATACGAAGTTTCAGACTTCATCTCTTATAGAAATACCGCCTATAATTCCTCCTACTACTGCCGAAATCCGACTCGCATTTGTAACAGAGGATCAGGGAAATCTGATATCTCAAGAATTGAGCTTTGTTTGTGACACTATAAAAGTATGTCTTACCCCTGATGATTTATATATTCTTTCTCAGATTTTTCGTACCTTAATAAAAATACCTCAATCAAAAGATACTATTGCATCCAGACATGGGAACAGAACGAAAAAATCTAGGAATAATATGCAAATGACTATGAGAGAAAAGTCGAATTCGAATCATTTATTCTCAATACTTCAATATAAAAAAAAAGGTTCAGGTATAGCAATGTGCGTTCGATTTGAGCTTCAAGTCCTCACAGTCATTTTGATCCGCACAAAACCCAGTAAATGTGACGGAAAACCTCTTTTTGACTTCAATATAAACAATATAAAAGGCAAATTCGAAGGATGCGTGTCAGCTATGTCTGGAGAATTAAGCTCAGAACTTTCAATGAACTTTTTCAATACGTATATTTCAGAATGGGAATATGTTGTCGAGCCATCAATAATCGTTGTTGCAATTGACCAGATGCCAAACGAATTTAATCTGAGTGTAGCTTCTCCTGATATTGTGAATATGAATCTTACTGGCGTGTTGTTAAGGGACCTTGCAGAAATGGATTTCAGTATTTATGACTCAAATCATTTTCGCATGAATAGTATCACTAGTACAAAACGAGAAGATCTTCCCACTAGTGCTGGAGTGGGAACGGAAATTGGATCTGCTTTCAATGCAAGTTCTCAATCTTTACATATATCCAATCATACAGGATGTGACTTTTTTGTATGCCCTATGAAATGCGCTGGTTTCAAAATTCCTAAACATAGCCATATTGGTTCTGTTGATGATTCAATAAAAGTCAGAAACGGCGAGGAAGTGTCACTGAAGTCATGTATTACACAAAAGAATATTTCCGACTTGAAGTATCATACAATCCAGCCTCTTGCATTTGGCTTGTCTCAGTCATCTGAATCCGAAGTTGGAAGAAGGAAAATATTGTACAGTTTACCAACAGCAAATCTCTCAGAAAATTCCAAAAAAATACACAAATTGATACCACTAAGGCGACAGGAAAATGATAAAAAATATAGCTCTAATAAAAATGAGCCAATATATTACGAGCCAGTAGTAGAATGGTGCATACAAAACCAACGCTTAAGATCTAGCACTGTTGATGTTTATAGTATTGAGAAAGGAAAGGACTTGCTATCTTCTCAAATTTGGTCTCCGTGTGACAACTTTTATTTGGATTTGGGTCATCTGAAAGCCGAAGAAGAAAAAAATTCATTTGATTTAGATGATGAGGATCTAATGGATTTAGATAGAGAAACCCGATCTAAGGTAACTGGGAATTGGCTGAAGCCTTATCTTACACAAGATGCTCATGAATGGACTGATATGACAAACACGCTACGTTTAGCAAGAGAGAGAGTAATGTTACCCGATTCAAATTGGATTTGGGTTAATGACTGGACTGTGGATTTAAGTGGTGAATATTGTATCACTACAGACGGGGATGGTTGGGAATATAGCGTAGATTTTCCAGAATTCAATAGGTCTCGTCGGTATTATAAACGTGGAGATACTTGCAGGAGAAGACGTTGGACTAGAACAAGAATTTTCAAACCACCTCCTTTGAAGGACCCTTTTCGTCCACTATCTCTGGTTTGGGAAACAAAACGCTCCGTGGATGGCAATTTGACAGTTGTTGTTCGAAGCAATTTGACACTGATAAATTTAACTTCTATTGAGCTATCATTCTTCGCTTTCTCATTTTCATGGGAAGATGATCAGTTCATCGCTTCCATCCATCCTGGTGACTCGAAATCTGTACCTATTTCTTTAGCTACAGCAACCTATATTCGATTTGGAAAGAAAAGACATGCAAAGAAAAACCAAAAACAAAAGAATTCGAGTATAACTTCAGGTTTTGTGTTAAGCGAACGGCTTTTGATTTTGCCAACTAGCTACAATTCCACTACCATGTCGAGAACATCTGTTCGTGGGAGTGGAGATTTGAATGACTCAAAGTTGAACATGAATTTTTTGGTACATATTAAATGTGAAAGAGGCGACACATCAATCATTATTGAGCCGGTTCTACGAATCATTAATCTTTTACCATGTAAATTAATATGTAAATTTGGCGAAATGAATGGAATTGGAAAAGGAAGAAAGTTTTCGTCTTCGATGAAGGAAGAAGAAAATAAAGATATATGCAAAAAAGAAATTATCTCTATTGAAACAAGTGAAGATGCAAAAGTATTATCCGTGCATCCAGTAAGAAAACCTCACTTGTCACTAAGACTACCTGGCTATAAATGGTCTTTATGGCACCGCATCGTTAATCGTGGTATTAACACAAATACATGGTTCCCCAACGATAAAGATGAATCAAATAGGTATCAGGAAAATGAAGTCGATTTGGATCATGCTAATGAATACAAAAGTGTCATACGCTTAGACCGACATGTTGACGGAGGCGATTCAATAGTTGTTATTATTGGAGTCGAATTTGGGCACTGTCCTGTCCTTAGAGTTTGGGCCCAGTACTGGATTATTGACAAGACTGGCTTTGGAATTCGTTTTGCAGATGACTTTTCTGGTATCCTTGGAAACACTCCCACCGAAAACTCGTCACGTAGGAGTTATATCGACCCTTTTGAATCAAAGGATGGAAGAATTATCAAAGACCTTAAATTATCAGGACATCAGTGGGCTATTGGTATGAGTGGTATGTCGCTCTATTTTTCAAAGAAGGGTAAGATTGCATTTCGAATTGAAAGTGGGGCTGGAGGCGATATCAAGAGAAAGGCACAAATAAAGTCGAATTGGAGCTCCTCAATGGATATCTCGAATGTTATGCCAAAAACTGTCTTTTCGCTTGACGAGTACATGGGTCCCAGAAAATTTGAGTTAGCTCTTAGTGTTAGTTTGTGTCCTTCAATCTTTTCCCGAACAAAATTGATCACATTATTCCCCAGGTATCAAATTGCAAACCTTTTGGATCAGACTATCTTTGTTGCCCAAGACGGCTGTTTGCATTCAGAGACAGCAATTCCATCACAAACCTCTGTTCCATTTCATTTAGATATTTCTTCATTGGCACCGCGTGTAAGACTGTCACTTGCATTTAATACAAGTCGTACTTTTCGACGGTCGGTTGAAGCTACTTGGACTAATGGCTGTATTCGATTGGATAAAATCGGAATAACATCTATGAGACTTCCTGCTTCAGGAAACATAGCAAAACCTATGGTTGTCCAGGCTGAAGTCCGTTTGGCTACTCCTCAACAATCATCAGCGGTCGTCATTGTCATTTGGTCAACAAATGAAGTCTCAAATCCCTTGTATCTTTTAAGAAATAAATCATCCTACACGATCTTATGCAGTCAGCAGTGTGATGACGATGAAACTTACGAAAAGAGTGAACCAGGGTTTTCAACTAATGAAAACAATTTACAAAACATGCATAGAGTTCCACATTCTCAAAATGATCCTTTAAGTCATGTATTGCAGTGTCAAAATAGTATGTTTCAAATTCAAGAGGAGGGCAATCTTGAATGCGGAGCCATCAGTCCACTTCTGAACCAATTATTCATGAGTAAGAAGAAACAAGAATATGTTTGGAGAATTCCTCGTGACAAAGTGATGTGTTTTGGTTTTGAGGATCCTGAAAAAGCTCACGTAATCAAATGGACCTGCTTGGATATACAGAGAGTGATATCTAATAAAAGCATGGCTCCTCATGCGTCACTAGAAGTTGATGGAATGGGATCGAGCAGCATCTTAAACCTTGGAGATGGAAGGAAAATTATGTGCCACATAAAAGCTGAACATTCAACAAAAATCATTGAATTTACTGATTGGGTTGAATATTCAAATTCTGCCCAAATTACTTCTAGTCAGAGTGTCACAAGTGAGCTTGAATCTTTGCTGCGTGAAGAGGAAGGATGCATCACGTATAATGGGGATGAGGATGGAGACGACGATTTCGTTTCTTTAAAATTTCGACTAGACTTGTTAGGGTTGGCAATTAGTGTTGTTGACAACGATTCAGATGCTTTATCAGGAAGAGAAATTCTTTATGTCCAATCAGATAGTTTGTTGCTTACATTCTCTCAAAGTAGAGAAGGTTATCATGAGATCGAATTGAGATTAATGTCTTTTCAGGTTGATAATCATGTCGCAAATACTGCTCATCCAGTATTGGTAAGTGAACGAAGCTTTGATAATTGAAGCCAACAGCACACAAATTCAACACTTTAATTTTTCATGTTGCAACATTAGATATTTTGCCCTCGTATCGATAAAAACGAGCCCTTTTTACACGTCGCTGCTGTTCGAAGGTTAGAATCTCATAGCTCAACGTATGTGTTTCGTTATGCTGCACTTCGTGTGCTTGACATAGATATTTTTTTGGATCGAAGGTAAGGCTCACAATTATTATCTTTCATATCAGACCAAAAAAGATTTATCCTGGAGTGGTACAAATTCAAATATATTTATTGTTTATTTATTCTCTTTCAAGCACCGCTGAGACAATTGCAGCATTTCTTGAACCACTGAGAAAAGTGAAGCAGGATCAAAGAGGTGAAAATCCTCATAAATGGATAAAGATGATGACAACAAAGATGGCAGATAAGTACTCAAAACCAGATAGAAGAACACCGAGAGATCTAGAAAGGATGATACTAACAGCTAACTCTGGAAGAATCTATTTCGAGCAATTACATCTGCACCCAATCCGTTTCTCACTAACTTTTACACAAGAATGGATGTATTGGAATCCAGCCACAGAAGGTTTGATTATTTTTCAATTTATAAGGGGAATGGCAAGTATAGCAGGAGCCCCTCTAACCTTTACATCTTTCGTAGTCAATCATGCATTTGAAGCACCTCAGGCATTCGGAAGAATCATCGGCGCTCACTATTCATCACAGTTGACCAAACAAATTTTTGGAATCATTGGCAGCCTTGCGATTCTTGGAGCACCCGCTGATTTTCTTGCAAATGTAGGAACAGGTGTCAGAGATTTTTTTTATGAACCAATAAATGGCATTATTCACGGACCGCAACAATTTATTGAAGGATTAGAGGCTGGGACTCAAAGTCTTGCAAGAGGTCTTGTTGTTGGTGTGACACGAGGCGCAGCAAATGTTACTGATGTCGTCAACTCGAATCTTGTTGGTTTAACCGCTGATGACGATTTTATTAATGAGCGAGCAGCGCATAGAAGAATGTTAACGGATGCATTGAGTCGTGGAATTGGAGCAAGGACAGTTAGTGAATCGCTATTTTTAGCTGGTGCTAGTGTAGCCCGAGGTGTAAAGTCTGGGGTAAGCAAATATTTCGCTTTTCTTTTTACTTTACCAACGAAAAGAATTAAATTGACAATATTTTTATTGAAACTGAAACTAGGCGATGGGAATCGTCGAGCAACCAACACGATATGCTTCACGTCATGGTGCTGGGGGTCTCATTCAAGGAGTTGGTAAAGCCTTAGTTGGCGCAGTGGTAAAGCCTGTGATTGGCATAGGCGACGCCGCAGTATTGATGATGAATCATGTTTCTGAAGCTACTAGTGATAAGGTTCAACTTTTAAGGATACCGAAAAGGCTAAGAAGGGCTTTGCCCAGAGTAGCGATAGAAAATGGAAAAAAGAGTGTTCAACTTTTGCCGTATGACGAGAAAGCAGCAAAAGCGCAGAAAATCGTAACCGCAGGCGAAAGCATAGATGACATATATATCGGACACATAAATACTTCTACTCATTTGATTATAGCAAGTGAAAGAAGTCTATGGGCCATTAGTAGGCATAACAGAAAACCTTGGTGTTTTTCATGGGAAGAATTATCACATTTTTCTGTGCTGGACAATCGAAATATGAAAATTACAATATTCAGTCAAGCGGGTTTCAAACCATTTTTATTCAAAGTTGATAATGCCAAATCTTTGTCAGCTCTTTACGATTTACTTTCGATGCAAGTAGCGAAGATGGTGAGTGATACATAAAGACTAGAGGGATATTGTACAATACCTTTTTCACTAGATTTCTAACAAATGTAACTATTTCTAGGGGAATTGTCCAGCGAATTTTTCAAATATTGAAAGGATCGTTTTTAGTGAAGGACTTGAACAAATTTTCCACCTGAAATTACCTGGAATCAAAACGAAACAAGATAATCATGTGTTTGGTACTGTCAATTCAAATCGTAAACCCATGACTTTGCTAACAAAAGATGTTATAGAAGTAATTGAGCAATGTTATGCCAGAGTCAAACTCCTGGGTAGTGAGCAAAGGACGTTTTTCCAGTCACTTGATATTGAGGCATGGACTCTGATAAGCTCATGGGGACAAGTATATTCGGGTCTTAGCTCAAAGCGATGTCTCGTAGCTGGTTTCATAAATGGAACAGGAGAAAAGATACAAGTGAAATCGACCATGCTCGTTGAAGGTGGTTCCCCTTGTTACGCAATACCGAGCAAAGAGTATGATCAGGAGGAGGACATTCTTGATCCGGGTGGAGCAATAATTTTGTTCGGGTGGGGAGCTGTCCCCAGCTTGGCACAAGCAGGCCGTGTTTTTATGACCATTGAGACTAGTGCATTTTTATGTGCTTTATCGGATCGGAAGAGTACGGCAAAAACAACATTTGCTACTGCCTTTGATGGATTCGAAGTTGGATTTTTAGAGAAAAGCTTTGACGAGAATGAATGGTGGGCCAAATATTGGCTTCTTGTTCGAAAGACTCAAATATAGACGCAAATACACGGAGTTAGAACTGGAATCTAAGCATTGTACAAAAATGTGACAGTATTTTTTATAATATTTTGTATCAATAAAATTTTTGTTAAATTATCAAAACGGTTAATATGAAAGAGAGCATTTATTTGACGTTCTCTTTTTTCATTTTATGATGCATGTGCGAACTTTTTAAATCCAAGAAAAGAGTTATCTGTCTTCCCTGTTGTACGTTCATAGCTGTTGACCCGCTGTCTCTAGTTTCGGATTAATCAATTTTTCAATAGACACGGAAATAGATGTATCCAATAATATCAGCTTATCCATCACCAATTTTAGTATCATTTATTCAATCGAGCCTTGATGGGTATGGTCAGATAATGGTCGAATTAATTTCTTTAATTTTTCGAAAAGTTCCAAATCCCAATCTTCAGTTTCGTGAATTGAACAAAAGTAAAACAAGTGATCTGCAAATTCGTCCATTTTCCCTCCTGCAATGATTGCTTTCAAGTTTCCAAGGAAATGTATATGAGAGGAAAATGCAAATGTGGGATCAATACTCCTAAAATTCTTTATAAAAGTATCAAATATATCAAACTTGGTCTTTCCTAGAGCAAGTGAAAGTAATCCACTACGAAAAAAACACTCTTTTGCTACTTCTTTTCGCAAATTATTACAAATTAAGCTCTCGCCAAGTATTTCGAATAATCTAGCAGCATCTTCGTACCTCTGAATAGAATTTGAACCCATTAGTAGCGCTGCTTGATAGAGACAAGACAGATATTGTGTCTCCATTTTCTCAGCTAAGTAGTAGCTAGAGGCTTTCTTATACTGTGTTATAGCAACCTCAAAATTATCTATCGATTGATTCCATTTTGCAAGATATCTTTGAATGTCTGCAGCATACTTAAACTTTTCGGCGTCACAAAAGAGTGAAACTGCCCTTTCTAGTGCCTCAAAAATTTGATCCAAAATTTTAAGATGATCAAAGTATTCTGGATTTGAAAGATCTCCATTTTGAGCTATTCTGCACACTTACCGTAATATTTTTGTGCGTCAGGTAGACTTATTCTTTCCATCATCTTTGCTGCATCATTAAAATATGATGCAGCCTCTTCAAGAAGGTTCAGTTGAGATAGAATCTGACCAGCTTTAAAGGTGTCATGAACGTAATAAGTTTCATTTTTGACAAATGAATACTTTTCTTTGACATTAACGGATAAGCTCAACACTACAATTGACTTACCAGAGGCATATGCTTCAGCAGAATTTTGCCACTTCTCACATATTCTGAAAGCTTCTGCTGACTGCACGAATCGTTCGCAACTTCGAAAATTTTTAATATCTCGAACTAGTTTTGGCGCTTTAATGAGAAAAGTAGAGGTTCCATTCATGCCTTTGTACCGCTTCTTTTTTTCCACTTTCATTTGGATAAGATCTTTGGCTTTTTTAATCCAATGTAATCGATCAGTTGTTACTCCTTTTAGTACTGTCCCGGTCATAATAGTCAAAATAGAAACCAAGAAAGTATTGCCACTTTTATAAGCGAAGAACGAATTCAACCAAAGAATATTTTCAAATATTGATTTTTTCTCCTTCACGAAAAAATTTCCATGTTAAAATATAACTTTTTGAGAGAAAATTTTAGATTATTTTTATGAAGGTTTTTCCCCAATATTTTCTTCAACGTTTGAGTGACTCGGCATTGGCATGGATTTACTAACTATGCAACTTTTATAAAAAAATGAGCTGGATTTTGATATAATCTACATCTCAACTTCTAAATCCTGGCATACCTCTTATTACTTAAAGAAGTAGACCTTGTGATAAAATTGTTACTTGGGAAATCAAAAAATTACTCTGCTTCGCTATCATAGGAATAAAGTTTAGTCAATTTACTCCATCCACGAGGAAGCTTTTGGCTAACATTATTTGTGTTTGGGCCATCACTTGAACCTGTGTTGGTGTATGGAACATCCTCGTCCTTGTTAAAGCAATTTTTATTTCCTTTTGAATCTCCATCATTCGACAAGTCATTGAAAATATTACATGAGCATTGAGGAGTATATGTTAACTGCCAAACGTCACAATTATCAAATTTATAAGACATATCAAGCATGCTTTTGAAATATTGCGAATGACCCACTATCGCAATATTTTGTTCAGGTTGGTTATCTAGCCATGATTCAAATTCTTGGATTCTTTTCATAAATGCATCATGCTGTATCGGTACCCATTCATATACTGTTCTTTCCATGAGGGAAGGCAATTCAACGATTCTAGCTACCGCCTCAGCTTTTACCCCTTTCCATGAGCTATCAACATCTTTTAGGTCAGGTCTTGGTGTCACACATCCTAGTAATCCTTCTGAAGTTTGTCTAGCTCGTTTTAATGGAGAGTGGGCGACTAATTGAATCTTATTCTCAACTAAAAAATTATCCTAGGATGTAAAGTTTTTAGTATTCAAACATTTAGTAAAATCCTAGTTCATAAATCTGGATGAACGAGTCGCTGTCTTACCTTTCTCAACTTCTTCCCTAATTGTAGGATCTAAGATGCCAAAGTTATGTATTGAAAAGAAAACAAACAACAATTGGTCAGAAGATATGCTGTTATTTCAACATCTTTATACTAACCCACAGATCCGTATGGTGAATACATTTCCTCACCTGTTTATTTCCTTTCGCACTAACGTCTGAATCAATCTGGCCTTTGACATCAATTAACTCGAATGAAGTAATAATCTCTTCCGTAGTGGGTAATGAAAGTCTCCCTAACTTGGAAATTGAACTGGATAAACAGCCGAGTCGATGATTTTCACTTGATTGAGCATGTCTTATGAGAAATACAGTTTTGGGAGTCAAGTCTCTCTTCTGCTGCTTGGACTCATCTTCATCATTGGAGTCTTCCTTAGTTGTAGTATTTGACTTGTCTTCCTTTTTCCTGTCAAAGAAAGAAATTCCACCCACTCGTAAAGGTCCACATTCCATTATTTCAATATTCGAATTCGTTTGATAGATTTCTTTGTAGCAGAGAATTCAGTTTTTATTTAGTTCTTTTGATATTGGTATTGGTTATTGTCACAGCAGTTTGTGTTTATCATAGAAGAGTGATACGCATTTAATGATCCTTATGGCACATACAAAAACCTTCTTTACATAGCAAAATTTATATATGTATTTAAATAAATTTGAATATATGTTTCATTACGACATCGCATATTCATTTTTATTCTGTCGTGTATAATGATTCCACTTACGATTTACGAACAAGATCACAATTTTTTGTTCGTATTACTAAAACTATTTATTATTATTATTATTATTATTATATATACCGTACGAAGTTCAGGAAGCGGGACAGCAGCAATTCCCAAAACCAGAAACAATTCCTATATTGAACTTCATATTCTGTTGACACAATGAAATTCGACATTCATCGAAAAAGAGATATCAAAGATTCATCATAAAGCATACTCAATTTTTAAATATCGTGTGCAAATTATCCAATTAAAAGAATTTTTTTCTGTTTGAATGATATGAGATCTCCATCTATATCCCCATCTGTTGAGAGCTCATCATTTCGAAGGTCCCTTCGTAAAAAGAATTGGGAAGAGAAATCCCGGGACAGCTCAATATCTCAACAAGGTACAAACAATTTCATAGAGTACAAGGCACGAAAAAAGTTACCAACAACTAACTTTAAATCAGAAAAAAACGAGGCATCGAGTCCTTCAAAGTCAATTGATATATTGAACAAGTCAATCGGATCATCTAGTGGATCAGCTATAGCCTCTACTGGGACTCTTGGAAATGATTCAGAGGATCAGTATTGGGAAAGCATTGAAAATCCAGAAGCTATAGTTCGAGTAACCATAGATGATGAAAAGATATCTCTGAAATTACAAAACATTTTACAGAGAGAACGTGAAATGCGTCTTCTAGCAGCTGAACAGGGCATTGATCGAAAGAGATGGGATGGAAGTTTACTTTATCGTAAAGTTTGCAAGGCTTCCATAAAAAAGCAAGTTGATTTTAAAGGTAATTTCAATATATTGATTTCCAATGAAGAATCGGACGAGGCTGAAACAAATAAAATGGAGTCGAACTCCTCTGAAAAGAAAAACAGTATACCACGTTGGACACACCTGGTGCAACAAGTTTTGTCAACATATTATTCATTTGGTCGCATTCCCGTTCCAGACAATTCGACCGGTCCAGATATATTGCACATGCTTGAATCTTTTGCTCTGGTTTATTCTCCAGCTCTTTTAGATTTTCAATCCTACGGAGCTTATGTCCGCGTTAGACTTTGGGGAGAGTACTTTTTTCATCGGGTATCCATATTTGACTGGATTGCAAAGCAATTATTCTCATCAAGTACTCCAAGGAAGAGTATCTATTTTGTGACATCTCCAGAAAATGTTTCAGACCTTGGAATGTACTACGTCTTGAAAGGGACAGATACACGATGTGAACTTTTCAACAGTGGCCTGATTATCCATGATGAATTAGAAACAAAAATGGGATCCGTAGATGACGAAAATGAAACAAGCTGTTCATGTAAGTTGAATCTAAAATTTTATTTTTATGTCGAGTTATTATTGTATGTGAACCCCTATTCTTATTCATTTGTTCTTTCATTCACTCATTTATTGGTATGTTTCCGCAGTAATTCACGAATTTTTCAACTCTGATGATACAGAAGAAAATGAAGGATCTGTGGATGCACGACTTCGGGAAGATTTTCAATTTTTTTTACAATCATGCCTTGTTGGGTCACATGTGTCTTTTGATATGAGGGAGATTGAATTAGTTTCCTCAAATTCATACACTAATGCCAAAGGTGATACGAAGAAAATGAATCGTATCAATGTGATTGGAAAGAGGGCTATATTACACATAAGTTTGATGGGGTCTTCCATTGGTAAAAACAATACGAATGAAGAAGTAGTAAAAGCGATTGGATCTCAAATTGAAATTGATCAAAATGAAAAATCGACAGCTATCAAGATTCCATCAAAAAAGAAATCAAAAGGAAAAAAATGCAAACCTCGAAGGAAACACCGCCACGATATTCCTGAGGTTACAGTCAACAAGGATTCATCCACTAACGTTTCTTTGGCATCCACTCTAACAGGCACCTATGATGGTAGGAACAAAAAAAGTTCTGGGAGTAGTGAAAATGATGCGATTGATATAGTCTCACCAAATGCCTCTTGCGATGCCATTACATCCAACAAAAGTTTTGAAGATATGCATTCGCGTGGAGTAGAAAGGGTTGTATCAAATTTTCAAAATTCACATTTTGAAAGAGATGAATCGTCTTCATCATCAAATATATGTAGGAAAACTGATAGGAATAGCATTGAAAAATCATTCGATTCAAATGGACCCGTGCACAGGTGCACATCATTGAAAAATGATTGCAATGTCTCGTGTGCTCCTGATTCTCCATCACATTCGTTAGGCTCATCGTCAGATACTTCTGGTAAACTTCGAGGTTGTAATGGCAGTCCCAATCATTTTACATGTGGTGTAGATGAAGTTAATGCATCTTGGCTGTGGACAGTATTGAACTCGATATGTTTTGGTCATGTCGAGTCTGAATCTCTTTCAGATAAAGAATTCAATAATGCCTTCACACTCACAAATTTTGGTACATTAAGTAAGAGTCGGTCATTAGAGAACTTGAAGAATCAAACTGGCAAACCACCCTTATACCCATTTCAGTCAAATACAAAGTAATCATGACTGAAACTTCAGAGACCGCACTTTGAGAAATATTTTATCGTTTTTGCAGTCCTGTCTATATATTGTTGTTTTAAATTAATCAGTGATTTATTTTTAAATCATATCACTTGTCTCGTCTAGAATTATTTCTAGATTTTTTATATTACTGGCATGAAAAGTGCAAAAATACTGCATTTCCCATAAAACATGAAATCTTCTTCGTGTATGAATAGAATCAACGAAAAATCATCCACTTTTTCGAGACGATTCGCGTTTTAATGAAGAAAATCATGAATTCTCGAAGATTTGTGAAACATGATCTCATCAAATGGCAAAAGTTTGAGAAATTTCAATAATATTGAGTATTGAACTATATCTTTTTCCGAAAACTTTTATCCGATTTGGTTCATCAATGCCGTACATTAGCCTCTTGGTGTTATTTCCAAATATTTCAAATGGCGCATATCATTTTTCATGAACAAAATTCCAAACACCCCTTTGTTTACAAATCAGCAATCGGCACTCTCATCCTCAATAGGTTTTGGCGCAAACACAATGGCAACGATATTATTACACTTTCTTATCATCATCGGATAACAATCCATTTTTTCTTAAATGGTATCATTTGTTTCAGATTTTCCAGGAACGATACCTTAAGGCACAATTGTCGGAGGGAATTGGTTTGGCAGGTGATGCGATATTACCATTTTGTGCTTGGAAGATGTATGAAGTAACAAGTGATACTCGAATGGAATTACACAAGGAATTGATGTTGCGCCAATAAAAGGATCAAAAAGGGGAGGATGGAGAGACGAAATTGACAAAAATTCCCTATAGTGAAAATTTGGAACGGCATAATTATGTCGGTGGTTTTGGAAAGGATCGATTGGAAATCATTTATCAAAATGATTTGGGATTGGCCTGGATTATCAAAAAGTACTGTCTCATTTTAAGTTGGTGGAATCGGAATGACACGTTTTGGCTGAGAAGCAAGTAATATGCGCCAGGAATCGATCTTGTGCTAATATTCATTTTAGGGTGGGTGGATTACTTCTATATAGAAAACAATATGCAGAAGCAAAAAATCAGTTGGAACAAGCTCTACATCAGTGTGACAAATGGTCAGGATTACAAAGTACCTTGATGAAAGCGATACAAAAATGCCAAGAGCATTTGACAAAGACTGAAAAGGATATGTATACAGATGCATCTTCGTCTATTTTTAGATTTGTATCTCCCAAGGAACGTGATACTGTAATGGATGCGGCATTTTTTCCTTCCAAGGAGACTGCACTAGGAGCATCTCTTAGTGTTACATTGCCCACTTCCAACACTACCACTAATCCATTTACATTTGCAGCTACTTTTCCCAAAGCCACTCATGTTGTCGGGGGAGACACAGTTACTGATTCAGTTTCTCTAAAATCGCATCTATTGATTCCAGTTTCTATATCTATGCAACTACTGTAGGAAAGGAACTGTGCAATGTAACAATTCAACCCAACACTGTTCAATACTTCTCAGCTGAAATCAAATTACTCCTAGATTTGGCGACCAAGCCTCCAGACCAGGAGGTTGGATTAGTCTTATTGGACAATACTTTGTTTGGTGGCGTCCCTATTTCATGCACCGGAATCATATTGTCCTTGAACGCTATTAAAAATTCCAACCATGCAGAATTTGGTACCCTAGAGATTATTTAAAAGACAACAAACCTACTATTATTCAGGAATCATCAGATAAAGACAAATAATCTCTGAATAAACATTTCCCTGTTTTTGAAAAAGTCAACTATGTGGATATTGCATGGGATCGTCCAATGCATCATTCCCTATCTCGTGGTCCAAGGTGCGTACGAGTACTGAAACCCATTCCCAAGTTAAAAATAACCAACATCACAGCTTTGCAAACTGAAGGGAGGGTTATGCAAGGTGTTGTAAACAGAATCATACTCAAAGTTGAAAGTTGCAGCGATGAATGCTGTTCTGATGTAGAATACAGTATCAGGTGTACCAACTCAAATATTCTACCCATGCCAAGTGACAACAAGGAAGGAAAAGTCGACCGCCCTCCTATTTTAGTTATTTATGATACTTCTAGCGAACAGGAACAGAAATTAACAGACGGGACAATCTTACCAAACAAGTGGAAGCCTCATACTTCAACAAAATCTCAAGGGTCAAAAGGATCATATCACAAACGTACCACAACTCTTGAGCCAGAAAAATCCTGTTTGTTAGTACTGGATTTGTTCTGTCCATCTCCATCGTTTCAAATTACAGCAAAAGCTGATTGTCAAACTAATATTGAATTCGTGTTCTAATACAAACAGGTTTTAACCATGCATGGGGAAACGGGAGTAATAGTGACGCGAACTTTCAAGGATTCTGTGTTATGGAATACTCCAATGAAAGATAAGTTTTCAGTTGTTCAAGGAAAGTTGAAGGCGTTTCCTTGTGGATCATCTCATCCATCCAACAAAATATCAAGCAATCCGACCAAGCCCCCTGAAAGAGATATTTCCGTTGTTATAGTTGATCCAAAATCTCATATCTCTGCTAACAACGGGGACAAAATTACTGCCAGATGTAGATTGGAGGCAACTGAGGCTCAATATGGAATGGGAACAGAGGTCCAAAGAGTTTTTCAAGGTAAATCGATCTTTCATTTATATCTCTTCATTGGAACATAACATGTAGAAACAAAATAAAGGTCTAAGATGCCCTTGCTCTTTGAGTTGGTCAAACAAACTGTAATTGAAGACAATAATAGCACAAATGTGTATACAATGACTTCTGGTGATTCCAGTCATCATCTGAAATCAGGATTTAAGTTGGGCTTGAATTATACTGTCCAAACCAAAAGATCTTGTCGTTTGGATCATTTATTTTTAGATGGAGCTGGCAGGCCACAACCTGTTTTAACTTTCCTACGGAGTTTGAATACAGTTTGGAATCTCATTGCTTTAGCAATTGCAGATGAAATAATTGCAGATAAAGATTCAAAAACAGCATTTGATATAGCAGAGATTAGTTTAGTGCATGGTCCGATTCAAAGCCATCCTCCTCCTATGCTTCAATTTCAGGGCCCTCAATGTAATGTTGAAAGCACTCCCTTTTTTGCTGAGTTGACTTCTTTTCCACCATCTCCAAAAGTTGCCACGCCATTCGAATTTTACTATAGTATTAAGAACAAAAATCCATGAAACCAAAGGCTTGCAGTATTCATGCCGGAAACATCGACATCCAGTCGAATAGGAGAATATTCAAGCGGCATTCTTGTTTCTGGATTGGTGGCTGGGGATTTGCAACTTGGTCCTTATAAATCAAAAACCTTGGCTTATTCTGCTCTTGTTATGAAAGCAGGAAAAGTTCCGATGCCTGTTCTGAATGTTATAAGTTCACGTTATCAGAGCTGGATTATCCATGATGCCGAGAATCTTCAATTTTGTTATGCACTGCCTTAATGGCTATTTTCAATTGATACAATTTGTTTAAGACGTATTTGATGAAAAATAAGAATTACTGTAAGCATGAGAAATCTAACTTTTTGCAATTCGATACGCGATAATCGAAGACAAGTTCCTTTTAAAGCCATACTACAGTGCCCTTTTTTTGAATTTTTTGGATGCAAAATAAATTTATTTGAGAGTAGATTTTTTTCTTTTCGCGAAGTCAAGTAAATATGGACGCTATTTTTAAAATAAAAAGAATACATTCATCAATTCCTTTCTTTCACGTTGTTTAACATACTCTAGCGTTGAAAAGTGTTTCTTGTGCATGTATAATGACATATCAATGTGCTGGATATGAACCCTTTGTGTTAGAATTCTTGATTGTTGAATTAAAGGAGGATATTGGAAAATCAATTTTTGTCAAGATGAAAACGAAAAGTGAGAGTGGGATTTATTATTAGTTTTGCGACAGAGGATGAATCCACACATATTTTTGTTCATCATCGTATTCCTACGTGATTTGTGGTACAAAGAAAAGAATAAATAACTACGCGAGAAGCGAATATATTGCCGTTTTTTTCATTCCCCCACAACGAACAAGCCATTTCAAGAAGCACTTTAAGCTCTTTCTCAAACCTGGACTAGTCGGTATTGAAACAAGTGGCAATTCAGGGCTTCGTCAGTACATAAATCATAACTAATATGGGAAGTTATTTAAGTACATCTAGCAAGCCACAAAGGAAGGCTGCTCCAGGCGGGGTTATCACGACCGCCGATAGGGCCGTCTTGGACTTGAAGAATTCTCGCGATCGACTTGGGCGCTTCAAAAAGAAATTGGAAATGGATCAAGAAAAGCTTCTTGACAGAGCAAAAAAAAGTCAGAAGGAGGGAAATAAAAGTATGGCTATACATTTGATGAAATTAAGAAAGCACAAAACTTCAGAAGTTACGAATGTTGAGAATCAATTATTGACTATTTATGAAATGGTTGATAAAATTGCGGGCAAAGAAAATGAAATGGAAATTATGAAGGCAATGGAAGAAGGTAAAAATGCTCTTGAGTATTTGCACAGAGAAATGACTGTTGATGATGTTTTACATCTGATGGACGAGATAGAAGAACAGTCTGAGGTTGAACACCAAATCAACGAAATATTAAGTCAAGGTGCTGGGTTGTCAAGTATTGATGAAAGTGCTATTGAGGATGAACTTGCAGAAATGGAACGAGAGCTACGAAAACAATTGGGCACCACAACGGAAAATTCTTCGCTCCCAGTTGCTCCAACAGATGCACTTCCAGACATTTTACCAAATGTTCCAACCACAACACCGAATGTCAAAGTCGAACCAACAAATGAACTTATTCCTTCATAAGTTCGTACGTTTTTTTTTCCAACGAATTCTATTCTTTTTGTCGCCAAAGATCTAAGATTGAATGGGTTTGTTAAAACCAAAGTTGTAGCTTCCCGTCCGTATTAATGGCCACACGAGTTTCATCAACCTTTGTGTCAACTTCAACGTAAAATATTTCTGGATATTGTCTTATGAAAGATAACAATTCTTCACGTATTAACGGAGGAGGAAATTGAACCTTTTTGTCTATTTTTTCTAGTAAGATTCCGATTTCTTCATCATCATTACTGTCCTCCTCTTCTTTTATAACATTAATTATTTTATTCAATATATTCTTAATATAATAATCTTGTGGATCCTATTGCCAGCACCCAGGAAAAGTTGGATGCAAAATGTTAATTTTGTTTGATTTTCTGAAGTTTGTTGTTTGCTGTTTCAAGAGTACAAAAAATGCGATAGGTATTTCCCACCAGTTTCTACTAATGCAATTTAGCGTTCCAACAAGGAAAGCGCCATTTAGTAAAGTATAAGTTGCGTTGATATAAAAATTAAATTATAAGTTATCGATACAACAATGACAATTCATGGAACCGTTACGTATCTAATTAACATTTATATATTTTCCGCTGGAATAAGATACTCCCCTCAATGAGATTGATTGATTCAGACTCATTGCTTCTCGTATTCCTCT
>Ga0209092_10000878_pt1 | contig 30502 bp, 15 predicted proteins | sample FraStrMetagenome_FD_187446 | JGI IMG/M metagenome (GOLD analysis project Ga0209092, IMG submission 187446) | Marine eukaryotic phytoplankton communities from Arctic Ocean - Fram Strait ARC3M Metagenome (SPAdes) (version 2) | ecosystem: Environmental > Aquatic > Marine > Oceanic | place: Fram...
GTAAAAGAACCACAGAAACCTGTTCCAAAAAGAAGCCTCATTCGTGGGGAAAAATGAAATGATTCTGCGGATCTTTCAACTCTGCTGATGGGCTTTCCATCCATTGTAGAATTCATTGAAGGACTGGGTTTCTTACTTTCATTTGGAGATATTGATGATGGAAAACCAACAATGATACCTAAAAGAAAAGATCCAGAAATATTTATTGCAGCAGTATGCCAATATGATAGATAGGAGCGTTGACTTTGATTCGATTTTATTTTGTTATGAGCAATTCGACCTATTTGATGCCTTGAGATTGATCCAAAAACTAAGTACAGCAGACGAAGAACCCAGATCAAAAGATGATTAAGAATAATCATGAATTGTCATGCCAGGTATGAGATTCGAATGTCACCAACTGAATGAATATAATTGCACAAAATACATTAAAGTCACGATGACATTACCTGCACCGACTCCAACAGCACATGCATCTTGAAAGCCCGGTGAAAGAATTGCTTGAGAAAATAGCCCCGACATTGTACCACCTCAAATAATAATAATAATAATAATAATAATAATAACATTTTTTTATTTTTACCTTTTTTCTGTAATTATGATTCCATATTCATATGTACAATGTGACAAAGCTAAACACGAAGTCTGATAACACACAAAGCACACTACTGAAAATCCTTCTCCGAGTTTATATATGTTGCAAAATTCACTGAATGTTCGTGTTGGAATTACAAACCAAAGAAAGATTGATCCAATGTTTCGAAGATATAACAAAATTAGTTCTAGAATAAGTGTTGAACATTTCTTTATCTTTTCATTTTTCTTGAGCAAAATTTGGGAAAGTATAATATTTAGGACGTTTATCCAACCGAAAATGTAGATAGGAAACACCCATGCCAGAAGTTGACAACCATATTGGATAAGCAGAATTCATTGCAAACTTATGAATCTCCAGACTATATTGGGATGCCACTATTTTCCAAACGGAATTAATTTGATCAGAAGGACATTCTCGCAAAAATGAAGCCAAGTGGGAATATGCAGATGTGGGTATATTTGCCAATTCATTCTTGTAGATATCCCATTTTGGAACAATTAATTGTGCATCACCCGAGAGATTAGGAAAACTACATCCATACTTATTGCTATCATCTTCATTACATTGTTTGGAAAGCAATTGTTGTGCAAAACTTCTTAAATCTGGCCCATTAGATTCACAAAAAGTATGCAGATGAGGTGAATTGACTAATACAAATTCAAATTGTTTCGTGAGAGTTTTTTGGGAAACGCCCTTGGTTTCAAAAAAGAAAGCCTTGAATGGCGTTTTCTGATGAAAAACAACAGAAATCAATGAATGCAAGGTATAATAATGGCGAAATATTATAACATATAAATTGTCAACTTACTTTGATTACATCCGTAAGAATGGATGCATATTGAAACGAATCTGCTCCGGATAATAATTCTATCCATTTTTCTACGGAAAGTGGCTCCTTGACGCATTTTCCTTCATCATTACTCATAGCGTAAGCTGCATAGCGAATAAAATCATTCTCTTTTTGATCTACTTCTTGGTAGTGAATCATGGTTCCTTCTCCCAATTTATTGTGATTTATTTTGGAAGCTTGGCAAACAGTAGAATGAGAAGAAACCACGCTTTCAAAGTTGAAATATGGGAACAGCAACCTTAGTAGAAGATAAATAAGCAAGATTCTAATGGATAAGAATATTTTCGGATTGGTAATACGGTTGGAATATCTGTAATGAAAATTGGTCAAGAGCTCTGGACGAGGACGAGAAATGTTCGTCATGAGTAATCCGTATGGTCTAGTTTCTAAATTCTTCAATCACATCATCGGTCCTTTGGCCAATCTTTAGAACATTTTCGAGGTTGCCTTCTACGAAGGCTATATACACCTTACATAGACTTAAGTAATACATTATTAGGCACTTGTTTCTAATTCTATAATAATTAATGACGTCAAATGAAATTAAATACACTTTTCATGTGAAAGCAATATGAATTCTTATTCATTGATTTATTTAATATGTTTGATAGAGTAAATAAAATAAAAAACGCAAAGATTAAATAGCTATTATTTTATTGATATATCAGTCGTTAAAAATGTGTATAATTGTCCCGTTTCTATATAGAACCAATACCACATGCGCCCACAAATATCAAACTCTTGCATATATCAAAATTTGCTTAGAGAACCTATGTAGCCGTGTAAAGCATTACTGAATTACTTGCACTCCTTATAATCTGTCAAAATATGCAGATGTGCATTCCATAACTTCAAACATTAAAAATCACACATCATCATACTTCTAACATCAATCAACATTCAAAGATGGCGAAAGCATTCACAGTCGTGAATGGAATTGGACTTTGGAATTCTTGGACACGGAACTTCAAGACTCCACTCTTAGCTTGCCTAGATCTTTTGGACAACTCTTTCGATGCAGCACTGAGCACCAACAGCGGTACTCATCCATCTACTCAAAACAAGGATTTTCAAGGTTTAATTCATGTTATGCCTTTAAACTATTCCTCTGAGGAAACCACAACAAAATCAGGAATACGAATCATCAACAATAGTTACAAACCTATTCATCCACTTGTGCAAATTTTAGAAGTTTTTCGATCCGAAAAGGGGAAGCATACTGAAAGTGTAGGAGAAAATGGAGTTGGATTAAAGCAGGGATGTGCTACATTATCAGATGTTAGTTTTGTCTTGTCCAAAAATCATATTGAGAAAAAAATTGAATTAGGCGTAATTGCTGCGAATCTTCAACGAGAAGAAGGTGTGCGATTACCTTCTTTCACTATAAAATATGAAATGAAGGCTGATGCGCCAGATGAAGTAGATGTGGAGTTCATGAAAACAAATTTAAAAAAAGTCATTGAAAATGATGAGGGTGTGAAAAAATGTATAGAGGAATACGGTACTAATAATTATGAAAAAGGAATATCAGAACTAGTTCAACAGTGTCAAAGTCTAATATCGAGTGAATGGGGTAATCACGCATTTTGTGTTCTTTTGACAGATCTACGTCACGAAAAAGCGACTCATTTATTGAAGGATTTATATGAAGAGTTGCCGAAATACTACATTCATATTCCCTCTAACTTCAAATGTAAAATTGATACCAAATATATCCAATTTGCTTATTGGCAAAATCGTTTAGTGGAGTTATCTTCCTTCAAAATTGACATCGATTCGCAAAATGCGTGGGATCAGGAAAATACTTCTCTATATCCAAAAAAGACATATACTTTAACATTATATCTGGGGTTTGATCCCCTTCGCATCAATCTAGGCGGAAGCTGCTCCATCTACATTTATTCACGTCAATCAGGACGATTGATCAACTACGGAAAAGATGCTCGTGCCAGACTCGGATTATCAGCATCCGGGACGAATTTTGCCCAAGGAATGACTTTACTAGTTGATGATCGTAATGGTAATCTACCACTAAGTCCATCCAAACAAGATATAGCCTTTGGGGAGGAGAAACGGGGCAAAGCTCATGAAAAAAATGTCTGGGCGTACACAGCAGCGTGTGCACACCTATACTGGAATCACAATGTCGAAAAAGTGCATGGTTTAAAAAGAAGCTTGGGGAATAGGGTTAGTTCTTACCGTGAACAAATACTAGATGCGTTGGACAAAATTAAAAAAGGAAAGAGAACGGTTCCATCATTGGAGGAGATGAATATTACGCAATTTGAAGAATTGCATTGGTATAAAACAGCATATAACAATGTCCGGAAGGCAAAGGTGAAAACTCCTTATAAAGTTTATGAAGGGATGGATACGCTGTTCAAAATTAAAAAATCACAACAAAAGAAGCAGAAAAAAGTTGCAGTAAAACGTAAAAGTACGGAAAGACGTGGCCGTTTGGTGGCAAAAAAATCCGCTACAAAAAGATCAAGTTCCAACAAAAACAAGAAAACAAGGATTATGAGTGGCAAGAAAAACTACTATGAAAGTTCCACAGAGAGTGATGGCTTAGAAAGTGATGATAGTGTTGAGGATATCTTCCTTTCCGAGGAAGTGAAGGAATGGGCTCAAAAGTCCAAGAAATCACAAAATTCAAAGAAACAAAATATAGATCACGAAGTCACTTATCATATCAAGCAAGATGGGTATAATGCAGGATTTATTCCGTCTATCCCCTCTCAAGCTTCAGCAATTGTTAGTAGAGGAACGAAAAGAACAGAAATTAGGAGGAAGAATGAGCTTTTGGTCCAGGAATATGAATTAAAAGAACAAATCAAAAAAATTGAAGAAGAGCATGTAAAAGAAATGGAGCAATTAGAGAAAGTGCTAAAGGAAAAAGAAGAGGAATTTGACAAGTTAGAGAGTAGGAAGAGAACATTGAATGGGATGATGAAAGCAATGATTGATTCCGCAGAATAATTCATAATTAATTATTAACTTTTTTTATTCGTTTGAATGTAAGAAATTAATCGCTATTAAATAGACTGCGTACATGCTTGACGCAAAATGATTATAACCATACTTCATTCAGTTGCTTTTTCTTGTCTCCAGAGACGACCACATTCTCTCATGACATCTTTCTGTAAAATTTTTCCATTTGTACTTTCTTTCATCAATCTGCCACGCACATGTTTGGAATTCTGTTGAACAAATAAGCTAAATCCGGATGGTAGCCTTTTTTTCTTAGGTGTGTAACTTTGGTCATGAAGAGATTTACCCTGTGTACTGGGAACCTCTATTTCTATTAGCATTCCTTTGCATTTTCCACAGCAATGCTTTTTGGGATCAACACTTCTACTTTGTCTATTTATGACAACTGGACACCCTTGCGTTGAACAAGCCTTTAAATAAAAAAAAACGAATGAGAAGAATCCTTCTTATTTTAGAAGACAAGTAGTTTTTAAATTGCTTACCCATGCATATTTGTATGAAATGACATAATCATGTCTTGTAGTAACCTTAACACTCGGTACCTACGTAAAGGATTTTTGATCGATCAGAATAAAGATCAATCATTTGTTTAATGAGGCACATGAACAGTTACCTTTTTCATAGCGACACGCGCCCATTTCTTGAAACAATCACCATGAGCCGGTTTAGCAACTCCGTCAACAAGCCATTGAGCAGCATGGCACATTTCATGTAGAAGTGTAGCCCGAAGCCTTTCTAAGTCATCAATCACTTTCACACTTAATTCAATAGATGCAGATTTAATTTGGCCCTTTCGTTTCAACCTTGTAAGCCCTGCAGTCGTCAGTAAGCGTTTTGACCAAACAACTGGAACTAAACTCAATGCATTATCAAATGCTTTAGAGTTGTAATCATCGAATAATTGCATCGAAAGCTTTTCACGCTGTTGTTTAAATGCACGTGAATTTATGGAAGAAGTTTTTGCCTGGGTCTTTTCATTATTTTCTTTTTGAATCGTTTTCAGTTTTATTTTCTTTCCTTTAATACTAGAATGTTTTTTCTTTGTAGGTTTCTTGAAATTGCTTTCATCACTGCTGCTTATTGCAACTATAGAGTGATCAAGATCATTAGCAAAGTCTTCACTGTTATCAAAATTTACTTTAGGATTAAAGTAATTCGCATCTACCTCTCTTTCAATAGCATTAGTTGAATTTTCTTCCGCTTCTCCAATGTCAGACAAATCCATTCCGGCAGTATGAAAGCTTTCATCATTAGAATCGTCACAATAGGAAATGTCATCATCACTAACAATAATAACTGAGAAAGAACCACGGCGATTTGGCACATCTATAGAAGAAGTTGTTGATGATAAGCTTTCTTCATCTGATTCATCATTCCATTCTTCTTCACTGGTTGATTTGGAATCGGTAAACTCACTCCTGCTCTTTAAGCTTTCCTCTTCAATATCATGATTCTTTGTTTCCATACCTTCTATAAACTTTCTATGCACACTTAAATTACTTTCACTCAAATTTAAATTACTATCTCGCCCCTTTACATCATGATGATTGTTGTCATGATTAGTAAGAGAAATTTCTTCAGCTAGTTCCTCTGACTTTGAATCAGTATCTTCGATGGTCGTTTGGACTGACCCATTGACTGAATTCGTTGTACTCTCAGTGCAAGAGGAGGCTGATGTTGGACTTTTATATGGCTGCTGTTCACCATCGCTTACACTGATTTTGAAACTATTTTCAAGAAAATTGTCAATCTCTGTCTCAAGCTTTGTGCTTGTTGTACTTGGTTTTAACTCGGAATAAGCTTTGGTATCTATTGCAGTGTTTTGTTGCGAGTCCTGGTGATTGCTCTGTTGATCCGCATTCTCTGCTTCATCTTCTATATCATCTTCAAAGTATGTTAAATTTAAACCCTCCTGATCTAAGTCATCTTCATCACTATCCGACTCCAGCACCATATGAGACAAATTAAATGCAATAGAATTTACCTCATCTTGCGAGGAAGACGATTTGGGTGAGCTCAACTGTTTGATATTTTTCAAGGGCGATGTCCTGTCTTTAATGATTTTTTGTTCCTTTGAGTCTGAATCATCATCAAATTCAACTATTGGGTCGACACAGTCACCAAGGCATCCCTCTACATCACAACCCGAATCTCTATGAAGTTGATTTCCTTTTATTGTCACTTGCAGACCTGTTTCAATCGCATCTATGAAGTTGGTAACTTGAACCAAATTGCTACCATCTTGCTTCGAAGGGGTTACAGATTTTTTCTGTACGTTCAAATCACGCTGTGATAACGCTGAATTGGAGGGTCCCTCATTCATGGATTTAATCATGTTCCTCCAGAGTGTTCCATATTTTGGTAGATGAACATTGAATCGTTCTCGTAAAGCCGAAGGTTTGTCGTTTATTTTTCTCGACATTTTCCCCATTCGATTGTCTAGTTGCTTTTATGTTATACACAAAGCCTATTTTGATTGTTCTATTCCATGTATCAATGAATTTAATTTATGAAGTTAAGAAATAAAAATGTTGAAATTATTATTTTTGACCGTTTGTATCAAAAATTGTGGGAAAAAACTCTCATAAATCCATCTCATCATCGTTATTTACTTTGTCATTGCATATATATGTACAGGAGAATATGTATTGCACATACACCACAGTACGGTACAGGAATTTTCTGGAGTGGCTTGAATTATAGAGTGTCATATGAATATAGTGTTTTAGTGTTAGATAACATGTAATATAATTAATTCATAAAACAGCACATGAATTATCCAAGAAAATACACTACATAAACGGGATCCTCTTATGAAGCCCCTTTTTTCACTAACTGCATAATACATCTTCAAAAAAGGACTTACACGAATAATTTAATGTCAAGTAATAGCATGCAGCGGTGGAGGTGTCACTTCATGATTTTCTATCCGGAAATATGTTCCATAAAACGAAAAAGCTGAAGAGTACATCAGGGACAGAAAAATAGAAAATCGCATAAAAGGGCCCTTAAATCGAAATTATCAAGGTGAAAATGTATTCACTCTTCTTTCATGTGACGCTTGGATGTTCAAATGCAAGAAGAAACATTTCAAAGCAGAATTTCGAACTGTTTTTCATTTGCATTCATATTTTATTTGGAGAAATCACCTATCCGTGTAATTTTTAATCCTTGTGAATCCTGATAATTTTCTCTCCAGAGCTAATGGAATCACCAATATGATTTGCGTGTATAGCTATAAGCAGAATCTGTCAAAATAGGTTGAAACAATTTACAGGGGAAGAAGTATGGATGCATAGTATTTTTTTAATTGAGAATAAATATGTTTAGGTAATAATAAGAAAAGAGGGAAATTATATTTTTATTCAATCAACATCATTGTATAAATACTATTTGTAGTAGAATGACAATGAGATTACATTGATTTTATTTTTTACATGTGCACACCAAATGTTGCGGTACCTTTTTTTACCATGCTTTGGCAATTGGTGTCGCCTACCCTAGCTAGCATGAAGTTAACGAAAATGTCATTTCGTGTCGGAAATAGAACTTCACTACCAAAGATATCGTTCAACATAGTGCGCCTTTTCTCTTACAAAGTGTCATGAGATATCTTACTTTGAACAGAATCCAACCCTAACAGGTTTGAAACTGTCATTGAAATTAGTTTCGTTATTTTACACTCTTACATGATGATTGCAATAATATTTTGGAGGATTCACATATTCATGCACATGAAGGGAAGGCGTCATTTTATATACTCAACAAAATTGACATGTTAAGAGAAAATCAATCACTTGGCACTGCTTAATTGTCCAGTGCACTCCATTTCCTTGTCCACCAAGTTCCGGTAATAACGTCCTTCGAAGATGGTACAACGATTGACAGCAATACTAACTGAAAAGAATTCATATTAATTCAAGATGGCATTGTCCTATGATTTTGTAGTACTAGTTGATTATACATTCGATTATCCAAAAAAACAGATTAAAAAAAATGATAAGGTTGTGCAATGTACAATGACCTATGGGGGCAATAAAAATGAAATTTTCTCAATTAAAAATTGAAAATATCTACTCAAAGGTACTGGGGGTACCAAAAGCTTTGGAAATTTTCCAATAAGTCACATATTCTTCAAGAGAGTAATTTTTTACTGTCTCAGTTCCTGAAAGAGATTCTTTTATTGTCCATTCTGTCCCGGTGTCCTCGTAGACATTAACGAATAATCCATTGTCATTCGTTCCTCCCACAATAACTTCATCACCAGCATTTGTAATGGAGACCATGTATCCCTCTTCATCTGCTGGAACAGTGACGTTTATCATTTCATTAACTTGTTGCCAGCTATTTTCCATATCTTTGTAAACACGAATTTGTCCGTGTCGCGATGGTCCTGCGTGAATACAGTTTCCTACTGTAAGAGCTGTCCCATCCATTGATAAAGCAAGTGAGTAAGATGATGAAAATGAGATATCCTCTCCCTCAACTACATTTCCATGGATCGCAGTCCATAAATTGCTATCATGGGTAGAACTATAAACTGTAATTGTACCCTCACTTTCATCGTCACCCCCGAAAATACCAACAGCAGCGACGTGTCCATCCTCACTATATGCTACAGACTCTGGGTTAATGACTTCGAAATCCAACTCTACAGCATGCCAATGGTCATCACATTTCACAAGAGTCAAATTCGAGGCAATTAGAAGTAAGATTCTCAAGAGTCTCATTGTATTTTGTTTCGAACCTTTTTTATGACTGCTTCTTGATTCGCCAGCACGTGTAGATATTTTTTCTTCCATGGTTCATAAAGAATTTCCTTATGAAGAAAAATATTTATGAGTATTTTAGTTAAGCATACAAGCTTGGTCTTGTTTTTGATTAGATTCATGCAAGCATGACTCCATCAAGACAAATCTTAAGTATTTTCAATCCTTTTCCTTCTTTTAATTTCTGAACAGAAGTATGAAATTGTACGTACAATAAACGTTGATTTCCCAAAAGTTCTTATTTCATTTGCTTCCAACTTCTTGATTGCATACGAACCCAGATTATTAGATAAGCTAGGATATTCTTTGCTAAATAAATGTTTTTCACTTTCATATGTACATACTCTTATATAGTCAGTTCGCTCTGAGATATACACGGGGTGCAAAGAATATTCTTGTATATGTAACACGAAAATATATCTATACCTAATAAAATTCGGGGGATGGCATCTTTTCATCCTAAGAGGCCTTGTCGAATTTTTCACTAAATTGTTCTCTATGATAAAATTTGATAGACTCTATTCGTAGAAAAGTAGATTTTCTATAGCAAAAATCACTGACACAAGAAGAGTCTTTGATGCCAAATTGATTTTAAATAAAAAAATTAGATAGATCATAGTTCCAAGAACGTGGTGACCATGAGGACAGCAGGCAGTTCATCATGTTTGGTCCTCAAGGTAGGCACCTTGATGAATCCTCATCAAGGTTCCTGGATTGATTTTCAACAAGGTGTCTACCTTGAGAATGGCAAGACAAAAACCAAAAAACAAGACGAAAAAAATACTGATCCATACCCTGGCGTCAAAACACCTCCGTCTCCGAAGCGCTGTTACTTCTCCTTGTCTGAGGAGGAGTACTTTTCTGCTTTTGAGGATGACCATGTAGTAATACAGAAAATTAAGATGGACGAACCAAAAAAGGAGAGGGTCCTAGGAAAAAGAAATCCAGAAAACATTAAATTAATTTTGTAATTCATTAAGTTTATATAAAAAAATAAAAAAACAATTAATATCTAGTATAACAATAACATTGTAGTATGAAATTATATTAATGATTTATAAAAACTGGCTGCGTTTTTTGTTTTGTAGTCCACTTGAAAAAGTGGATTACCATTTGTGATGCTAATTTGTGTCACAACTGCGATTGCAGTGAACACATCTTTGTGCCTACTGAAATCATTCCTAAAGACTTGCTTTAGGACTTGGAACTGCTTGAATCGCTTGTTGTAGGTCTCATGATGAGACCTGGCAACATCTCTTTGTTTCCTCTGTGCTGGAGAGCTACAGAGCATCCGTTGTGGGAGATCACAAGCTGCTGGCTCTCCAGCATATCCATCATCCGCTTTGGCCCTTTCGCCGGCCTTGAGGAGCTTTACTTTAATTTTAGATCTAAAGATCTGAATGTCTGTAAAGCCGGCCTTGAAAGGGCCGTGGATCCAGACAATGTATCCGGTCTGGATCCCGATACCCACTTCTTATCGAACACCTGGTTTTTGAAATTTATGCAAAAGCCAGGATTTATCATATGGCTCAGTGGTTGCGATTTGGAAATCCGTCCCATCCACTGAGACCTTACAGAACAAGCCATTATCTTGCAGGAGTCTGATTTCCAATTTTATCTTAAAAAAAGTGAGTGAATGATATAAATATGCAAACTTATCAAAATTTGTTACTTACCACTCTCTTTTTGAGTACGGCAATCATGCCAATCACCATCCAAATTCGTGACATGGTAGCATTCCTGTCACGTCCCGAGAGAACTGATAGGGCCCTTAATGTTGGGTAAACCTTCAGGATAAAAAGGCTCATCAGTAAGTCTTTGGGGTCAATGGCAATCCCTGTTTCAACAATGGAGTTATATACTTCCTTGCATACTCTGGGTGACATCCCAAAGCATACAGGTAATCCGAAATTCGAGCAAACATTTGACTACCAAACACTTCAAAGTGAAAGGCAGTCAAGTGTTTGGTTTTTTGTTGTTGCTTTCATGCTTGTTTTCATCTTTGTTTGAATGAAATTGTTGCAATAGTTTGAAGATTGTATTGCAATTGAATTAAATTAAAAAAGGTAACTAATTAGAATATTTAAGGTATTAATTCCAAAGACTTTAGAAAGTTTAATTAGAAAAGAGTCTAAACATTACAAATGAAGTCTCTAAAACTTTTAGACTTGTCTAAAACAGTATGTAAACACGTGCAAAACACCGTAGAGGGAGTGTACTAAAAAGTTGACAATCTAGACCCCCTCTACGGTGTTTTGCGCGGTTTTTAGATACTATTTTAGACAATATAGCCATTTTTTAGCCAACTTTTTTAGACAGTCTAAAATGGCGTTTTTGGAGGGCTCTTTGCGCCTCAAATGTTGCTTCAATATATAACATAGATCGGCAAAACGATTCTCAGGATACTAGCAAAGCGTTTGCCATCGTTTTGCCATGAAGTAGTAAGTATCAAAATAGTTAGACTATGGCAACTTTTGGAAATTGTCACATTTTGTATTTTTAGCCGATATCTAAATCATTTTTGCACAACCAATACCTCAAAGTAATTACTTAAACTAGAATATATGTAGACATAAAGATAACATTAAGAAAGTTGCAATGGCAAAACATAAACTACATTGTGAATATGTCAAACTATGATGGTGTCAATCTCGGCATTTATTTTTAGTTGCGGCATTTTTGGCAAAAAGAGACCAGGCATAATTTTTTCGCTTGTCAGGCAAAAAAGTTTATAGAACGCAGAATATATTTAGGTAATAGTCCTAACTAAAAAGATAAACACAAATAACATATTTTCTTTGTATGTATATTATTCAGTATGTATTATAGAAAAATTCAATTGATGAATAATTGCAAGAAAATAGAGTATTGTAAATGTATCTAATTAATTAATTTTACACAGAAAGGAGCTTGGATAGCTTCTTTCTAAATATTCTTTTACGTAACTACTAGTTCTATACTTTAGTTTTAAGAAAGAGTGCATCTGTATAAAGTCCAGGTATGATTTCTTAAAATTAACGATCAAAGGCTAAATAATACGTATCATCAATAATCCTTTAATAATTATGAATTTTATTTTAATAACAACTAGTAACTCAATCTTCTCTGCTCCTCATAATTTGAACATTCCAGCAAGGCCGAACTGGAGCAAAAGTTAAGCAAAACAAGATGTTTGTGCTCGCTTCAAAACAGGAAAGCTTAATCCCTTTCATTTTCCTGACTTCAAGGTAATAAAAGAATCATATCCTGACCTTTTTAGATCGTTTGACCTCAAAAACTTCCGTCAAAACGTTAAAAACTTAGCAAAAAAGTATCAGGAAAAAAGCCACATTTGTTACAACACAAAGCACAAGATATGGAAGCCCAATTATAGAGTGAGTATGTATTGAAATATGATTTTTTAATTTTAAACCTAAAGAATTTACTAACAAAAAATAGACCTCAATTTTCATGATTTTCCATAATCAGACAGTGACCAAAAAAGTCATTCTCCTACCATAGGGGGGCTCCTTCTTCAAAGTCTGGAGCAATGAGAGCAGCTTCTTTGGCGGTTTCAACGAAAAAAGTTGGGGAGGAGCCCTTGATCTCCTTTATATTTTCGTTCCAAAAGTGCCTGTGGAGTATGCCAATATTCTACCAAGGATAATTGATGGAGGGAAGATGCCATCAGCGTATACAGCCACATTGTCAAGCTATCATGATCAGTATACCCACTCTGGATCATCTCAGATTATCTCGTTTCCGAACCAAAATTTTGTTCAAAACATAAAAAATCACAGTCCAGTTCAACTCTATGGTCCTTTGGTGAACATACACATAGCTCAACTACAAAACAACTAATCCAAACCAAGCCTGATCCGTCTTGCATTGTTGTGAATAATCTGAAAAAATGCTTCTGCACTTCCACAGACTTGGCAAGTATCACAAAGTTACTTCTTCCTCTGCTGGTATTCCTTATGATTGCCCTACTACAGCGGTGGTGCCATGTTGTCTTCTAGTACTATTGTATATGTGCTGCGTTTCCATCCGTCAAGTTTCCGTTCTGTTGTACACGTGGACATTATGATAGCCACGACTATCTGTTGATACTGGGTCATACGAAATTCAAATATTTTCTATTTTAAGTATATGTCATGAGATCATACAAGTAGAGGGTCTATAGCACACTAGCCCACTACTTAGGCTTTACTATATTCTTAGTTCAATCAATTTCATACAAGTTAGAACCCTACAAAATACCCCCCCCTGCCAATGAAGTCCTGTATTCACCGTTTTGTCAATGTATCACCAGGGAAAGATTTTTCCGTCCATCCATATAAAGTTTATCAACTGACGCCATTTTCTCATGTGTACTCACATGCAATCTGTGCCACTGCTTGCAATTTCCTCCATGTGCATTTGTACCTTGTTCTTGAGAATGCTCGTGCAATTCCACCAGTTCCAGTGTAGCATCTCTCCCCCCCTCCCCAACGAGTCCACTAATCACGCGCGTGGTTTGTGATTTCTCTTTTTCGCAACTACAAAACCCTAGAGTGCCCAGTGTTTGCCTTATTTTTGGATAACAAAGGCAACATGTAAGTTCCAGTTGGGTTTCCATCAATGTGAAGATGGAACTGGAATATGATGATATAATCTCTCAAACATTGTCTTTGTGGCTTCTCAAAATTATTCCTGATATGACGGCTTTTCCAATGTAAACTCCTGCTGGTGCTAGATCTCATAAATTTTCGATTGCTTGGTACATTTGATATTAGGTTGTCAGTGATTGATTGCTTCTTGTTGAGATCTCTATTTCATTTTTGATGTCACTTCTTTGTGCCTTTGACGACTTCAATATTGCTTTCATTTTGTCAATCTTTGTTTTATCTGTTGTAGCAGGTGTGTGTGTGTTTTTTTTCTTGAATGTACGATTTCTTTGCCAGTGCTACATTCACTGTAACGTAATGTCATTAGCCTTTTAATTGTCTTTTATTTTCTTAGCGTATGTAATCATCATATGATAATAGATCGTTAGAGCCGATTTTCCTATTTCAATTTGATTGGCCAGCAAAAGATGTATATTGAATGGACCAATTATTCGAGGTTTATGGTACGTACGCTAGTACTATACGGTACGGTATAGCATAATCTGTCTGCTGTCTCTGTCGTTTAAAGAGGAACATGGCTTTGTAAATTAAATGTGACAGTAGGACAGATCTTTCAATTATATTCTTTCTGCTAAGTGCGTAGTGTCACAGTATGTTAGTTAGTTAGTTAGTTAGATAGCTAGTTCTGATATGTTTTTAGGTTGTGTCAAGTAGAATCTCAGTATGTAACATCAACGAATCCAAATCGCTTGGCTTACAGTAACTGCGAATGATGGGCCAGGAAATGCCGTGTTGGAGATGAAATTGAAGGTCCTCCGCAATGGACCTCCTCATAATTTTTCTCAGTCTTATCCAATCAACAATGATGGATCTGACTGGTCCTTATTTGCTCGCCTGGAGTATGAGATAGTTCAACGACTGTATCAAACTGCTATTGCACAATATCAAAGTCAAGATGAAAGACAGACGTTTCAGAATGCTTGGAGCATTGGTTCAGAACCAAGTTTGCAGCACATTGAATTTCTACCTTTGACTATTTCTCCAAGAGACACAGATAATCATACCGAATTTGATACTGTCTTCGTCTCCTATAATGGAGGATCTTTACACCGGCACAGTTATAATCAAGATCTAAATTCGATGTATGGTACGTCATCACGATAAGTATAGATTTAATACAGAAAATCGGAAACAATGATGAACACAGAATTAATGTATCTCTGAATCAAATGTGGATTAATCAACTGTTGCCTTCCTACTGAGTCTTCCCTTTTCTTTTTTGTATTTGTATTACTTTGAATTCTTCCCAAAATGTTAAATACTCACTTTCAATTCCATTTTTGATGTTACAGACATGGAACTTCACCCTTCTTTGATTCCGAAGTGCTCGGTTCTGGACACGGTGTTTGTAAAGCCGTTGCTCCATGTGTATAATGCAATATTCGTGGAAGTCGAACCTTTGACGTTATCAGAGTGGGAAATGTTAGAATGTCATGCACACTTTTTAGAACAAGGAGGAATTTTAGGACAAGTATCAATCGTCTACCCGAATCAAATTCTACATTTGAAATTAAACAACACGATGGAATGTAGCATTGTTAGATTGAAAGTTCTTCCTGGTAGTTTTATTCGCTCCAATTATGATTCACAAAGGGTTCTTGACAACATTGAGGTTTTGGATGAAGGTACATTAGATTGTGGTTCAGTACAAACTGATGATGATTCTTCCATAGCTCTCTCCCATTCCACTACTTCTTCCGTATCATCTCAGAGTGAAGTCTCATCCAGCCCTACCGAAGATCTCCCGCGTGAGAGTCTTCTTCCATGTTTGCGACTAGTACAGAATACTCAATTTTGCATTGCACCTAAACCACGTCCCTCCGTAATTGATATGCCGCTAAGCATTCCCTTGCGAGTGGGAATACATCCTTCGGTACTACCCCAGAATTCAAAAATGAAACAATTATTTCATCTGTGCAATGATTTTATACCTTCACATGTGATGGAGGATCTAAATGTACCACCTAAATTTGTGGTCCTTCACCCTGAGACTTTACATGAACATGTTCCAGGATGGATGTTTTTTCAAAACAACGAGAGTAATAATCCCCTAGCACTGTTGTCTCGATGTAAATTCAGGAGCTGTCTTGGCAAGCGAGAATTTGAATCATCTCATGAATCAAACTTCTCCGAGAATACCTCTAATCATACCCTTGTTCGAGTACGCTCCGATGATTCCATCCCTAAGAACATAGTGGGTAAGAATTTTGTTGCAAAGCTTTGACACTTGCAGTCCAATCTCGATGAGGATCCAACCATGCTAATTCCGATCACAGAAATTATGATGGACAAAAACTTTCTCTAATTTTTTCACTGAGAGATTACATTGACTGAATTCAATCATTTTTCTGTTTTGGCCCTTACTTTTGAGAATCTCATATTATTTTTCATTTTGTGTTCATCATAGTCGCTTCTGCACTGCTTCAATTTGAATTGAATCTTACTCCTCTTCATGATAAGGTTCAAATTCAACTCTGGACTCCTAAACAAGAACAACTGCACCATGTTCATCTCGATCGTTCCTTGTCCGTTAGGATAAATCACCTTTCCTTTTATAATATGCCCACGTCCTTTGCAACTTGGTGTTTTCCATCGGGAGAATCTTTTCCCCCGCAGGAAATGGGAACGACAAGGGATAAAATAACGAAGAGAGATCTATTGCAAGTGTTGGATCAGTATAGAGATTTACGTGTCCCTATTACGAATGGATCGTTCTTTTCACTTGTGCGTAGATACAAAAGTGATGTTCCGTTTGTGATAAATATCCAATCCTTCGAGAAATTGAATGATAGATCTTCTCAAGAGACTTCCAATATTCTTCCGAATTTTGTGTATGTTCAAGATATAATTGACATGATTCAAAATAACTCGTCTCAAATTATAATAGACAAAGAGGTCAAAAATATTGCCCGTCCAGAATTCCAATCCTTCTTTCAGCTCCTACCCCAAAGTTCACCTTCTATATTGGGCATAAAGAAGACTATTCACGCATGCCTACATCTTTTTGAACAATATGATGGTATTCTACCGAGCACCAACTGCTCGTCATCTTTTTGTCCAAGTGGACTTTTATTGTATGGGGAAGAGGGAACTGGAAAGACCCATTTAGCACTTACCGTATCTTCCATATATCGGTTTTCTAAACAATGGTCCACAATATATCTTGATTGTAAGAATCTGCAGGCTACTGAACCGAAATTACACTCGATTTTGAATATTTTGACTGCCTATTTCGAGCATGCTAAATTATTAGCACCATCCATATTTATCTTGGACAATTTGGATTGTTTGGTTCCCAATACTAATGGCAATTCGAGCTCCCAGGAAAGTTCTGTTCAACAAGTAGGGGGGATATTTCCTGAAGTACGAAATCAAGTCAAGTTGCTCTCCGATCATTTTCGATTTTTACAACTCTCTATCCAAAATACTGACCAACCTGTTCTCCTTATTGGAACCTGCATAGAACCAGACTCTTTGGATCCAATGATTCGTTCCGTAGATAGGTTTAGTGCCAGTATTGAAGTTCCCTCTCCAAACGCTTTGACGAGAACAAAATTGATTCTGCATATGCTTGAGATAGATGAACATTCCCATAACTTACATCTTTCTCTTACTGAGCCTTATTTGCATAAATTGGGGTACAAGACGGAAGGCTATAGAACCCGTGACTTGTATATTTTGTCGAGAAGAATTCATCATGAAGTATACTTGAGGTCGGTCGGTAGAAGTCACTTATTGTCATCTGCAAGCAACCAAGATGCCCAAGAAAAATGGATTGAAGAAAAAATTGATGAAGAGATAACAAAGTACACCCCACTGTCGCTAAGAAACGTGAATCTTTCATATTCTAATACATGCTGGAAGGATGTAGCTGGTCTATTCAAAGCAAAGCTAAAACTGAAGGAATCCATCTTATACCCAGTGAAATTCCACAAGATATACCGCCATGCACCCATACAGCTTCCGAAAGGTATACTACTATTTGGACCTAGTGGTTGTGGGAAGTCCTTCCTAGTTCCAGCTCTTGCGAAGGAATGTCATCTTAATTTTATCACATGCAAAGGACCTGAATTACTGGACAGGTATATTGGAGCTTCAGAGGCAAAGATCCGTCAATTGTTTCAACGTGCCGCTGCTGCTTCTCCGGCGCTCCTATTCTTTGATGAATTTGATGCCTTGGCACCCAGAAGAGGCAGTGATAATACTGGAGTAACAGATCGAGTTGTGAATCAACTTTTGACTTTTTTGGATGGAGTAGAAAAACTTGCTGACGACGATGGTCTCTCTTCCATTTATGTCATTGCAGCAACTTCACGTCCGAATAGAGTCGATCCTGCTCTTCTTCGACCGGGAAGGCTGGAGCATCATATTTACATCGGGCATCCTTCACCGCATGAATCAGCTGAGATATTCTCATCAATATCAAAACAATATCCTGTATCTTCGCCCGCAAAAGAGTCAATACATAATGGTGCCATTCTTTCATTGATGTTATCCATGTGTGAAAAATTTAGCTACCTTTCAGTAGTTGATTTAAAATCTGTTTTTGACTCCGCTCATATTCTAGCCGTGGAAGAATTTGTGAATAAAAGTACAGAATTGGTGAAAAAAAAGGAAGCATGTGCACTTATAGAAGAAAATCACCTAGAAGTTAGTCTTCGCAACATTAAACCATCCATGTCAGATAAAGATTTTTTGTCTCAAATACAAGAATATAATCCTTTTTTAGATGATGATGATAGAGAGAAGCTTGATGACAAAAGCGAAAAATGCCATTCAAGTAGAAAACATGTACCCAATTCTGCCTTGAAAACTTCTCTTCGATGAAATGGTAAACCCTTAATGTACGAAGAAAAGCAGTATGTATATTCAAATCATAAATAGAGAAACGTGGTTTATGTTATTGTATTTTCCGTCATTTATTGCAGAATTGCTTTAGATTTTACCATGTACGTTAAAAAATTACAATTGATTACATCCTTTCTCCCTGCAGGCAGTCATCATTGGCGTGCACAAGGTTTTGGAAATCATTTTTGAGTAAAAACACAATAACAGAAAAATGGGAGTTGATATGTTTACCGTGATTAATTCTTGAGTTTGATGAATATTTTATCTCTCATTCGAAAAACTATTTAACGTGACAAAATTGAATGAAAATACAAGAATTGCACGTGATGAAAATAGTTATAACAGGGCCGAGGCTAGCTAGTCCTTGTCCAAAAAATAATTAGCCAAAAAGGAAGGCTGTGGACCCCCGAAGGTTCGAGCATTACAATAGTTACCCAAAATTCAGAGAATTTGATGTCATCAGGATCGGCCTGGGGATTTTACTTAGAAATTAAAATTTCCACACCAACACCCTGTAGAGTCTAGTTACATACTCTACATACATCTAACTAAGAGATAAGGAATGGCAAGGGATTGTTTCGAAGGGCCTTTTTCGCATATATAGAGAAAAGGCATGGATTTTATATACATATGCTTAACTTGAGGCTTAACTTGAGGCTTAACTTGTCGTTTATATTATTTTGTTATGCTGCACCATACGTAGGTACAATAGATTTTATACAAAGTAAGAAGATACAAGAAAAGTCAGCCCTTAAATAATTATATAGTCAGCAGACTGCCATTGGTTAGTATGTTTGTTTGTTTGTTTCTGATATGGTTTACAGCGTTTCCTCCGGCAGTAGACTGTGCTAGGGCCCAGAGTTTCACTAGTTCCTTTCCCTAGGACATGTGGGCCGATTTCGCCGTACTTTATTTCCCTGAGGCGTTTCTGTCCGAGACCGACCCGTCCATGGTAATAGAACTCCGCGTAGCGCTCGTAGCCATTGGTTAGTAAGTTAAGTTAAGGCATGTTATTTTTTACGTGTTATACTAAGCTGCATTCTGAGATGGTCCCTCGATCTTCACGTCTCCAAGGAATCCTACCTTAATTCTCCGTAGAAAATAGGAACGTGTGGATCATGACCTAAGTCACCCCATTTTTTCCTATGGTAGGCTTCCCTCCGTCTTACTTACCATATCTTCCACGTGTGCTTTCTAAACCCGTAAACTAAACTTGATTTGAACCAGAAGACAAAATCAAACAAATGCAAGTAAAAATATTCTGAGCTGCATACTGGCGCCTCGTCGCTTCTCTAGTCTTTTTCACTCCTCTTGTGACACGCTACATTGTGTTGGATTAATGTCGATACACACGATCTTCGAATTTCTTGGTATCTGAACAGGTGGCCTCCTTTCGATTCTTCGCCGCCGGGGATATATTGGTTGTGTTATCATTGCCGGCGTATATTGGTTGATGAAATGTGCTATCTCTTCCCTTACCATGATAGGTGTGTGATGATTATATGGATGTTGCCATAGTGCTGCTCTTTGAATGATATCTTCAACAGTTAAATTTCTCTCTATTCCCTCCTTGATAATTCTCATCGCCAGGATCGTCCGCGGTCCGCATTCTAATTCCTCCTGACTCCTAGTTTCACATTTTTCCCATATTATTGTTGTCCTACCAGGTGCGAATGCCCCCTCAATCTTTTGTCTGATATTCTGATTAACATGTCCCTTGCCCATCGAATCTATGCACCACGCTCGCACGAATCTCCTCCGGATCTTCTTTACTGTCAATAAATACCAATGACCCATGCCCGTACCCCCTGAATACATTGGGATCAGATACGTGCCATTTGGTTTGTTATCTACCAAATCTCTCGATCGAAACATTTTCGCAAACTGTGTCCAACCTTGATTTAGCTGCCAAGCAGCTATTTGATTGGAAGCTTCTGCTGTCGCAATGTACAAATTAGGTATTTTGAACTATCTAATCACTTCCACCGCTTTCATCATTCCTTCTCCCGCTAGACAAATACTAGGCCGAATTATGTCCGCTGCAAATTTTGCCAAAACCCTATTGTTGGTTGCAGTTGTGACTGAGATGTTGTGAGTTATAGGCTGGTTAAGTATTAGCTGTGGTTCCTCCATCTTCGAGGTACTAGTTGAGTTAGGCAGAAATGTTGGCTTTTGAGTGTTGCTTATGTATTCCTTTGGTTTCTCCGATTTTGGATGATGTTGTTGGCTCTTACTACTATTGCTTGATGTCGTTGACTCCTCAATATGTATGCATCCTTGTTCCGTTTGCCTGCTCGATTTTTTAACCTTTGTAGAAGTTAGTAGTTTGATTTTAATTTCTGCCTTGCGGGTGAGGTTGAAATCAGATTCCTTGCAGGATGTTACTTTGTTTAAAATCGAGACAGATCGTTGAAGTGTTTCGCGATCATGTTGAGTGAAGTTGTGTGATGCCTTTTTTATGGTGATGCTAAGTATATTACCGATGAGCTTATACCTATCTGGTATTCGCCTAACAGATGACGATTTGTATATTATTTTCGATGGAGTGTCCAAACATTTGTTCAGTAGTAGCATGAGTTTCATATAGTTGAATTGCAAACCCGTTTGATTGTCCTTAATAAAAATGTACAACTGATCGATTGTTGTATGTGTTGCAAATTTTATCATATTTCTGATGATGATTCCACATTGTTTGATTGCCGTCATGTGACGCCCGCACCTTTGACATTGTTTTGTGGAGGTTCTAATTTTATTTATTGCAAACTTGTTGTTTGGGCACCAACTTTTATACTTCCTATTGCATGTGATACCGTTGCAAGCTTTCATATCAACTAATATGCGATGATTCGATACTAATTTCTGTTTCTTTCTTTTCTCACTACAAATTATAGCTTTCCTTTTTAAAGCTGTGGTTGAAGACTCCGGCTTCGATTCCTTTTTTATTTTTCTGAAAGTATTGATATCCAAATCAAGTTCCTTCTTCCAATCTCTCTCGATATCTTTCCCTGTCGAACAGATGATTCGATGAAGTCCTATCGCTCGTCCCATAATGAGTGTTTTGATTTCTTTCCAGGAATGATGAAGATCTTCACTCAAGGCGTTTGCAGTTTCGGTGTGAGTAACAAATTGTTTGATTTTATCACAATGTTTTTCTAGGCATTTGTTTATGGATTTAGGGGTAAGTCCTAACCATGCACAATCCATTGTCCCGATTTGGTCATCGCGGATCATTGCATAATTTAAATTTGGTGACAACCCAAATATCTCGCAACAAAAGTTGAAGTTTTTTGCCCGCAATGCCTCAGCGATACCTGGAAGTCTCTCCCGTGCTAAGATCGTTGCCATTGAAGCATATCTATCGTTCATGTTTGCATTGATTGGTTTGAGCCTTCCTTCGTTATTGCATTGCATTAGAAGGAACAATTTTTCTACCTCGACTATACACTCTATTACATGTTGTGAACTGGATGCCCGTTGAGATGTTAAAAAGAAAAGCCTAAATTTGGATTCAATCAGATTTGTTGATTTTTCTCGGAATTCCTTCAGGTGCTTATTCTTGCAATTCAAAATTGCATGATTCCTATTTCCTTTATGTGAACATTGATCTTTTGTCGAGCACCATAGGCATCCACTTAACATTTTAATGAGTTTAAAATTTCCAGCATTATTTACTTCTTGGCACATGTCCTTATTGTCGCATATAATCTTTTTAAGTTTCTCTTTACTGCATTCTCTATAAATTTCTGATTTATAAATCCTTCGGGTATGTGTACTGCTTAAACCAAGTAAGAGCCTTAACCATCCTTTATGCAGCCTAAGATAATCCCACGTTGTCGTAGATTTGGGTAATATTCTCCACAATAGGCCTTGAGTTTCCTTTAATTTCATTTTCTTTACCTTGAATAACGAAAATTGCTCGTGGCAGAAATTGCTAATATTTCTGTCTACATTTTTACTTCCACACGTCAAATAGAAGCGGAAGAAAGGAAAAGGTCTGTTGAAGCTGTAAGGTAAGTGATCAAAATGCTTAACATAATCCGCGCAAAGATCCGCAAAATTGTTCGCACTCAATACTGACAGGTTTGGGATCAGTTTTTTGTATCTGGGAGAGACCTTGATTCCAGTTCCCGATTCATTCAGCTGATGTGAATTGACCTTTATAATCGGTTTCCGTACGTTTTCATCCATATACTCTGGACTCCATCCTGATACTTCCATATTATTTTCATCCACCGCTGATATAGCCACCCAGGATTTCGCTTCTGCAATAAATTCCTTGTTTCTACTTTCCAAACGATCACATAAAATGTGTAGCGCCGATGACAAAGGTGATGTACCTTTCGAATTTGAGACAGATTTCGATTTGAAGGTGAGATGCCTCATTAAGCCGCATATGAATTTTCCTGTTCCCCCTGCTATCGATCTAATATAAGCTCTATCATTATCCACTGTTCCTAAATCCCTCACTTTCAATATTGTTTCTCTTATTGCTTTGCTATCTGTAATAGTTATCCTTGGAATATCAAGCAGAGCCATTTCCGTCATCAGAATGGCATACGATTCGCCATGAGCAATATCTGATTCGTTTGTTCCAAAGTTGATGGGGAGAATGGAAGATCGACTTAGGAGAGGGATTACGGGTCGGTGAGCCCACTCCCCAGATACAATAGTTTCATTTACTTTAATGTCCAAGGTGCATATCACGAAGCTTGAGGTTGTTTTTGTGTCCTGCTCGCTCGTCGAGTGGGATCCATCGGTAGCTATTATCATTGGACTCTTCGACTCCATAAGGAATTTTAAAAAACGTCCGTTCCAGGAGTACTGATTGAAAGAAATATCCCTCCCATTGTTAACGAGTCTGATGTGAGTTTTCCAATTTATCTGACATTTTTGTAGACACGAATGCATTAAATCCTGATTATCTTCATGATCTGAGTTATGACTTTGACGTTTCCAGGAGTCAACATCTTCTGGGATGGTTTGCACATTTTCAAAAGCGGTATTTCTCCATTCCCAAAATGAAAGAAGATTTACGAGTGAATCATGTTTTTCTAGATTAATCCTATTTCTGATCTCGATAAGATGACCTATGGAAGTTCCCAATAATTTTGTTATGGAGGATATCTCACTAGATGATTTCCACTGATTCGCCTGCAATAGTTTCAAAACGGAATGATATGGTCCTCCATACATCAACTGTAAATTCGTGTCCTTGCCTAAGCCTATGCCTATTGTGCAACTATCCTTGTAATCAATATGATTGAATGGTAAGAACTTCTTGTTCCGTTTGCCTATTTCTACCAAAATTTCGTTGATCTGCTCTTCATCTGAGTTTCTTACATAAATTCCGTAACGAGCCAACTTTGCAATAGCCTCTCGTGCATGATTTTTGTTAACAAATAGGTCTTGCAATGGATAATTTTCGAGCGCACTAATCCTTGTCCGAAACGCCTTTGAATCTATGGAAACATTGTTACTGAGTATTTCAAACTCTCTGGCAACCGATATGATGTCTAGTTCCATCGTGGATATCATGCCGAGCCCCCCCATCGATTCTGGTAGGAACATCCTTAATTTTGAATCTGACGCCGAGAGTCCATTAGATTTCAGGCAGAATGAAGCCGCATATTTGTCAAATTTTAATAATTCACTACTGGGAAAGTTCATCTGAAGTGGAACAAAGGTAGGCATAGTGCCTACCAACATATTGAAGCATTTCCGTTGAGCCGTGCTTTGCATCTTGTATATATTTAAATTTATCATCTTCTCTCTCATTTTTTCTAGAGTTTTTGTCCAGGCTGATGTGGTATCCGCCGTTAACGTGCTGGAAAGTCCTAAATGCTTATGCGCTTTGGCGTCTATAATGTTACTCCAGGCTAGCTGTTCCTCATCCTCTAAATTGAAAAAATCCGATATTTTGTAAAATTCTTTTAATTCTTCGGTTTTCAGATGGATTTTGAAAGGAATTTCTTCTTCAATTGGTGAGTCATCTATGAAACTCCATGCTGTGCTCCAGACTTTTTTCATTTTTAAAGCTAACTTCGCAGTAATATTGAAAAATTGGACCTCACATTTTGATGACTTACGACCAATTTTGGTCACCATGCTGATGTCGCCCGAAAGTTGTGTAAAATACCTCACTAATTCTAGTAAATCTGCTTCATTCTTTACAGAGATATATTTACTATTATCGTCGCTGTAACCGATTTTACATAAATAGATTTGCCCATCTTTTGCATCAACAGAATTAAATTTGTAGCTTTCCGTACCTTCCATGTTATTTCGTGCTAAAATCGTTTTGATCTCTTTCGATATATGCCCCCATACGTCATGTTTAAACTTTATGACGAGGTTACTGATGGTTGGACTGTCGGGGTTGCCTTGTTCCAACCCGCATACAAAACGAGCGTACGTAATGCCTTTTGCCGTTATTATTTCAACGGTCTTGGCCTCCATCGCACTGGCCTTAATTTCTATGTACCCCTGGTTAGGGAAGCCGTTTACCCGCATCGCCGCCAGTAAAATCTCTACTGGAATCCGGTCAAAGAATTTTTCTTCGTCTTCATCTATTTGGACCGAAGGTAGGTAATTTTCCAGGCAGTCCTCCCTGAAGCTTAACTCTGTGGTAACCAAATTTGCACATCCTTTTCCTTTTTGATAGGCCGTTAAACCGTCATGAAGTATGTCTGCTTTCTCGATCGCCGCTGATGAGTATGACGTCACGACCCCCATGATATAACAGTAGAGATCATGACATAATGATATCGGGCGATATTCATTATGTCGGCCGGGTTTAGGGATTGGAAACCGGGCCATCTTTCTGAGACTCGCAGGAATGTACCTCATGAGTAAAATTAACTTAACTATTCTAAACAACATATCTCTCCATCTAGACGCGAATCTCCCAATCACAGCAAGTTGAAATCCTTCAAACCTTGCTTTCGTCGGTACCGTTGCTACCGCCTTCCATAGATTGCGCTCCAGGTTTTCCTCCTCGGAGATTTTTCCATTTCCGTTGAGTAAAAAAAATGGGTAAAAGAAATGTGGGTTGTCTGCATCTGGTTCCTTAAATAGGTTCGCCGTATGATCTCCATGTGCTCGGATGAATGATTTTTTGATGCGACGGGGAAGTGAATCTCCATTGGGTATAAGCCGTGAGATGTCTGCCATAGTTATTCTTCTATTCGGTTTTAACTTAACACCCCTGTTTCCTAATCTTCCAGCAGAGATGATTTCGGCGAAAGCACACACTTCCTCTGAAGCAGAGTTCGCCATCCATTTGCCATGGAAGGCACTGGTAGCTTGAAGCTCCTCAATCTCATTTTTACAAGTTCTAAATTCCTGTAACCTATCGTCCCATATAGAAGTGTGGGCCGCTGGTGCCTGTCTGCTCTTAAAACTGACCTTATTAGTGAAGCTTGAAATGTTTCTGCTCTCTAGAAAATAAGATAATGTCGCTTGCCTGTAAAAGGTTTGAAGTTTCAAAATCTGATTCTTGAGCTTTCGTACATCCACTTGAGCTTTTTCTAGACTGGTTTGAACCATTTGCATTTGATGGGGAATCGACAAATCCAAATTATTTACATCTAGATCATTTAGATGTGATTTCCAATCCTGGATGCGGTGAGTTAAGAATGCGGATGAACCTTTCGATGATGAAGATTGTGCAGAAGAGGAATCAAATCCCTGGTTGCATCCTGATGATGAGAGCCAAAAGTTCAGCAGTCTGACTACGTTGTCTGAAACATGTGGAAGAGAATTTCCGCTATTATTTTTGGTGCGGGTATTTTCATCCACATCCCTTTTCTTCGCTGATTGATTGTCTTTATATTGCATTGCCGCAACATGATGCTCTCTTTCTGCACTTTCCTCGTTATATGCTGTAGATGCTTCCTTAGCCCTGAGTATCAAAAGATCATCTTTTAAAATACAGTTCCATTGCTCCCAAAATTGATTTTGAGACGGAATAGCTGCATTATCTCCATATTTAGTGCGAATATTGAATTCCTTAATCCAGTAAATATTTTTAACGATATCTCTCAACTTTGCCTCTACTTGTGTGTTGAGATATCTTAATTTCGTTGGAACCGGGAGATTATTAAACACCTTAAATCCCTTCCTAGTTCGTAGTCTTCCCCGAGTTTTTCCTGCTGAATCGTTATTGTTTTGATTTCCACTAAGCTTTAATTCTGTTACCACATCCTTTACTGCTGAATTAAATGTCTTTAAAATATAAGACAATTCAATTGCATTATCCTCAGAGATGTGTACTAATTTGTTAGTGGGACCATGTGATTTTTGCAGAATACCTTTTAACCAGAGATCCTCAAACAGGGCGTCCGTGCGAGCTTCCAAATCTTCCAAACGCGCATTAGTGAATATAGAATTGTTGCCGGTTATCTCCTGAATTTCTTTATACAATTTCAGTTGATCTTTATATTTCTGACAATCCTTGAATTGTGAGGGGTCGAAATCTAGATCCTTTCCTAATTCTCCGCTTTGCTTTAATTTAATTGAAAACAATTTTCCGTAGTCATACTTGTCCTTATCTAAGCCGCTACAATTATTGTTTTGGCATGATCTCTTAATTGCACACGTGATGAGGGAATGGTCTGACGGAAAATAATTTGCTCCAACTTCCCTTTGTATTTTCGCGTCCACACAGATATCACTAAATTTCGTGTCGGCTGGGAAGAATATATGATCTATTCCCCTAGCCCCTTCGTCCCCAAATCTTGTGACATAGGGTTCCTTGTCTAAGGTCCTCTTTCTTACGATGGATTCGTGAGAAGCTTCCAATCCCATTAATACACCATCCGGGGTGGGTTCTTGCCTATATTTTCCTAGATTGTCCTGATTTAGCGTAGAAATCGTCTCTTGAAAATCGCCCAGTATTATGGTGACCATGTTTGGGTAATTGGCTTTCCATTTAGAAAGTATTTTCTGCACTAAATTATTAGTGATCCTCATTGTTGGATGAGTGTGATTTTCCAGTTGTTGATTATTTCCATTATCTATAGAAGGAGCATATATAGAAATGATTCCTATCTTGAGTGAGTTTCCCAAGTCGAAGCCAATGGAGGCGACTCTACCATATTGTAGACTCTGAAATGGGGAAATGACCCGACCCCCCCATTTCCATGAGTCAAAGAGAATCATTTGATATGGAGTTTCATAGCACTCAATTCTTGCCGAACTGAGTTCCAGCTTTTGGAATGCCTTCCACGATTCGGATGCTTTGTGCGAGCTAGCATACGGTTCCTGGATGGACAAAAAAGTTAGTTTCTCCCGTATTAAAAGCTCAGCCGCAGTGATGTGATCGTATTTATTACGAACATTAAAAGATGCGATCGTATCAATATTTTCCGTTTCAAGAGTTTCCTTTGGCTCCGGCTTTGGTAGTGGGATATTCTCCCCCAATAAACGCGCAATTTCTTCCTCGTCTAAAAAAGACATAACAGGAGCAATAGAATTGTCCACGGAATTAGATGTATCCACGTTCTCATCCGTCTGATGAGATACCAGAGAAGCTGAACAATTGCTGTTTCTAGAAAAGGAAGAAAGTTCGCTTGTTGAATTGATGGAACATGTATCATCATTCGAGATATCTAAACTAGATTCCGAGCTTATGTCCATGTCTGAACCTGAAGTATTAGAAGAGGATTGGATCAGGTTCGATCTTTGGATATGGAAAGTTGAATGGGAAGAGGGAGAGTGTTCTGATTTTAAATTTTCCTGTAATGTGTTAGATTCCAGAATAGATAAACCTGAAAAAATAAAATCAGAACCTATATTGTGGTCTTCCATATCAGGTTCTTCCATACATGTCGAGGTAGATGAAGTTGAATCTGGCGAGAATAACTCATTGTAAAAATCTCTATTGGTGGCATCTCGCAAGTTATCAGAAAGATTCATCATCCGAAACTATTTTCCTGATTTTCCGTGATGGAGTAATTTAGAATCTACTTGAGATCGAAGATTGTTAAATTAATCTTCTCCTGATTTTCCGAGGTACAACTTAACTGGACGTGCTCCTTTTCCTTTTCTTAAACACTGGATCCCACACCGAATCTTCTGAATCTGCAGATGAACAACTTTTATCCGAACTGTCTGAGTCGAATTTAATTTTCAACCCAACAAATTTAGGAGTTCTATGTTTGTCCGAATTTAGATACTCAGAGAAAGTGGTCTCGGCGCTTTTTGAAGATTGAGAGCTATCCGAATGTTGTGATTTATTACAAGTAGTGTTTTTAAAAATAGGAATCTTAGAGACGGTGAATTTGGTAGTAGAGATTGGAATTGGATCTGCTTTGATCAGGATATTTGGAGAACTGACGCCAATACTTTCAAGGAAGTATGTCGAGATTGAATGTCGTAATACCAGTTTTTCCAGCCAGTTTTGTAAAAAAGATATTCTGTTTTGACCAGAAATCAAATTAATACCTGAAATGTCCGATTTTTGACACGAAAGAAGAAGTTCCGTATATAAGGTTCGGGTGCTCGAATCTTGTGAGAAAGGTAATCTCAGTGGACCTCCGTATACCAAAGTTTTTGAAACCTCTATTATTTTCTTGCACGATTGGATCCTAAGATTAATATCTCTTATACTAGGTGGGATTTTTGTTTCCGAAAAACTTTGAATCAAAACGTCACTATCTCCAATGATTTTCCAAACGACAGGGAACAAATAACTGAAGTAGTCCCGGATATTGTTCCACGCTAAATCTATCTCTTTAATAATTCTAATCTTGTGTGCTTCACTAAGGTGCTTACTTTGAATTCCCACTGAAGCAAGAAGATTACTTGTGGAGATGATACTGTTTAAATTGCTCCTAATATACGCGTTATCTTGAATGATGTCTAACTGCTGTCTGGTACTTAGGGAGTTGGTTTGGATTTTTTGCAATTCCTCGCGTAACCACATAGAAAAACGATGGAATCCGTTGCAAGAATCTCTTTCCGAATTGGTAGGTACTATATCACGTAGATCTAACGAATAGTAATATCCAACCCAATAATAAAAGTTCAGATGACGTTGTTCCGGACCAATCGCTGTTGATTAATTTAAATCGAAATTTTCAAAATTTTCGGGCGTAGTTGAAAGTTCGAGATGTGGAAATAGCGAAATAGATCCGTAACACTTAGAGACTTTTTTATGTTGGATGTAAATTAGATAGAAGGATTCAAAGTTTGAAATCCCCAAAATTCTAAGAGAAGAACTTGAGTCCCGAGGTTTGGAAGAAACTATGAGCACCGGCGATGGCGGTCCTGTGGAATATCCGACTCGAATCTAAATGATCCGTAAGTCACACGAAGAAACTGATAAGCTCTAACGGTAGCTTAACTTCTCCCGATATAGATACGTCCCAGAGATTAAGAATTAGGCCAGTATGACGTTCTTAAAACTGAAAACGCGTAAATCTTGAGGGTCTAGCACCAAAACTAGGGAAAATCTCTTTAAAAAGTCGCTAAACAGGTCAATTTTTAAGAGAATAGGTCCGATGAAGCTCCTAAATGTGCCGAACACAACGGTATAATGAAATTGAAATGAATCGATCGAGAAGCTTCAAAAATTGAAAAAGACGGCAAATTCCCATGGAGAGGGGCTTTTCACCAAGTTACGTATTTTTTCGTACCATTGGTTAGTAAGTATAACTGGGGAAACAAAATGTGTTTTTTCAGTACAATACAGTAGATTTTAATACATTAATTAATTTTATCTAAGTAATTTTGAAGTAAATCTTAAGTTTTTCTTTATTTTTGTTAAATAAAACGAAAGTTATCAAAATCAAAAGTCCCA
>Ga0209092_10000879_pt1 | contig 30428 bp, 34 predicted proteins | sample FraStrMetagenome_FD_187446 | JGI IMG/M metagenome (GOLD analysis project Ga0209092, IMG submission 187446) | Marine eukaryotic phytoplankton communities from Arctic Ocean - Fram Strait ARC3M Metagenome (SPAdes) (version 2) | ecosystem: Environmental > Aquatic > Marine > Oceanic | place: Fram...
GCTAAATGTACCACTTCACCATCATCTCTGGTGCAGTAGCTGTACATTCCATCTACAGATCTAAAGTTAAGTTCTTCTCCTTCTGTAATTTGAGGAGCACCTGGTGGTACTTTATCCTCAACTATTACTTTAATTCTGCTATTTCTAGGTACATCGTATAGTTTCATATGTTTTTTTTGATAACACTTAGTGTTAATTAAATTTATAATATTTGTACTTCTACCCAACCTTTCTCAGAGTGTTCTGCTGTTGCAACATAACCATCGTCTTTAAGTTCTTGTTCTAATTTCAAAGCTGCATCCCACAACTCTGGCTCAGGTATTTCATCATGCTCATCATCATGATATACATCACCTCTACATTCGTAGAATTCATTGTCTTCATTCCATTCAAATCTCCAACCGTCTATTGTTCTATATCTTTCCATTGTTTATAATTTAGTAATCCTCTTTCTTCTTTGTTTAATCTCTTGTTTATTAATACTTGTTTCATACAATCCCTCAACCTTTGTAATGTTAAAGTCTTTTATGTATCTATACAGAGTTCTCTCTGTTATGCCTAGCTTTTCAGCTGCATGAGCTCTATGTCCACAACACTTGTTCATGGCCTTAATAATTAATGCTACGTGTGCTTCTCTAATTGTCATGACCCTAAGACATTACAAATTATCATAACCCACATAAGAGCCATTAAAAAAATGATTACTGGTAAACATCCTTTCATGTTACGCTTGTACTGCTCTTTTGAGCGTCCTTGGTATTCCCACTTATCCTTTTCCTTACTCATAGCTAAAGTATTTAGATTTCATTCTCTTCCACCATGGATTCAGAATTGATATTGTGTTATACTCTTCCTCTGTGTACACTTCTACACGTCCCTTGTCATCAATTAGACAATGCAAACCTGTTTCAAGTACTATATGTTCTTTAATCATGCTCGTAGTATTTATTTAAGATTAATGTTTCTATCTCTGCTATTGTATCATAATGTAGAATGCCAATAATATCTTGGCCTCCACATGATATAATGTGTGATTCAAACTCTGCAGGTGCTCCTGGATAACCAGCCATATCTGCATCATATGTTATTTCTTTCTCCTCTGGTGCATAAAAACCAGTGACATTGAGTACAACATTGTCATACTCAATCTCATGTGTGGTTCCTTGCATAATTAGTAGCCTATTTGTTCTAGCGCTTCATCTTCTGCTTCTACTGTATACATAGTATTAGCAATGTTGCACATAAATAGCACTCCAAACATGAATGCTGCTTTTCTAAATCTGTAAAACTCCGTGGGTGTTAGTTTAATTTTTCTCATTTTGTATTTATTAATGGTTCAACTTATTTATTATAATATACTTAGAGTGCTTATCCATTGTTGGCTGACACTATTTCAGAATAGTCAGTGGTATTGCTTGACTCATTTCTCTAAGTATAAGAACTATCATCTGCTCTCCTGCAGCGTTGAGGTTATCTAGAAACCAAGATTGTTAGTGTAGTCCTTTCATTCATTATTAAAAGCTTTGTTCTTCTTCGCCACATATTACACATCTCGAAGTTCCGTATCTTACATCTTGGTATTTGTGTTTACACAACTGTTTATCTTCTTCATAACACTGCTGACAAGTATGAACCTCATCACAAGTGCAAGTTAGCTCAGGAGATATTCTAAACATCTCCCAAGCATCTTGTGCATCTTCAAAGAACATAACTACCAATCTAATAAGTTATGTTCTGTAATTACTGTATTACCATCTTTGTCTTTCCAAGTGGTAGTGTACTTGAAGTTGTCATCAACTCCTGACTGTGATATAAATTCCATGATATAATAGTACAATGCTCTCCAGCGTTAAGTTACTAAACATAATATACTAGTCAAGGTTACAATTGTGAGTCTATTGTATGCATCTACATACACATGGGCTTATGAATAGTCTAACTATTCTACCTTCAACTTACCGTTGTTTATCTGCAGGTAACCACTACTGCTTTTATTGACTAGTAATTAATATGTTTTAGAGCTCCCTAACTTAATATAAGCATAGAGAGAAAGTTATTAGGTGTGTGTGTAAGTGTAGCATGTTAATGCTATATTTATTTAGTATGCAACAGTGAATGTTACAGCTGTCAAAAGGTGTTGAAATGTGGCTTATGTGAACACGTACAAGTTATCACACACACAAAACATACACTTTATTTGGTTTTTAAAGGCCCAACCCTGTATTCCCACCCAGTATATAAGGAGAGAGCGATAAACTCTCCCCTTAAGGGTGTGAAATGGTTGCTAAAAGGCAACCAGGTCATCCAGCTTGATAACTGGTGCAACAAACTCCTCAGCGGTTTCATCCGTGATTGCAAAGTCTTCCACTTGAGTTCCTCCTGGTAAGGACACGAAGTGGCCTGTTGTTTGCTTAGGCTTTCCTGTGGTGGCATCCATTTGGATGACTCCATCAATCTTGGTATCCCAAGAAGTTTGTAGAATGGGAAAGGATTGAACCATTCCTTTCTTGATGGATTGGTCACGCAATCCTCTGCTCACAGCTGTGGAGCAAGCAACGACAGTGCTTGCACCATCTGCACGCTTTATGATTAGAGCAACTCGCTTGCTCTCATCTTGAAAGTTCTTGTCAATTAATGACCAAGAGCCTCCTTTTCCTGCATTGGATGCTACTGTCCCTAAGTTTACAAGGGTTTCTGACTGGTAATCTTTAAATTGTAATGCCATTGTTTTCTGTTTTTTAATGGATTATTGTGAAGACTGGGGGCTACCCCCAACCGTCAAATTTTGTGTGGGGTCTTCAATTGGTAGGGGTCTACTCCCTTATACACACGATGGGGTGGGGCTTTTTAGAAAAAAAGTTTTTAGAAAATTTGGTTGGCATGGTAAAAATGTTTTACCTTTGGTGGGTGGGTGGGTTATTAGTTATTATACTTTCTTCTTTTACATGTAACTAATAAAGGTATATAATTAGTTACTGATACATAATATAGCATTGAAATATACCATATGTTGTATATATAGATTTTTATTGTATATTTGTGATTATATGATGTGTAATTATATACAACTAAATCATGGAAAAAAGAAATACAGTCATACAAGAGCTAAAGAAGAGTTTAGAGGATGAGTATGTAGTAGCACAAAAGTATTATTCTATACTATCTGCTATTAATAACCTTAATCTAACAAAGAGGGAGATTGAACTAGTAGCATTTACAGCAGTGAAGGGAACTATATCCTATGCAAACTCAAGAGCACAGTTTTGTGAGAAGTACAATACAACTACAGCTACAATTAACAACATAGTGTCAAAGCTTAAGAAGGTGGGAATCTTTGTGAAGCATCTAGGTAAGATAAAGGTTAACCCCATCATCGTTATAGACTTCAAAAAAAATTTAAACCTAGTAATTAGATTAGTACATAATGAAGAAGTCAAAAAAACTGTCCTTAAAGGATCGAGTTATAAAGAAGATGTCAACCAAGCTGATAGTGTCAGAGATAGTTCTGAATCAAGTAATAACTCACCAGTTCAATAGTGCTCACGATGCACTAAAGAATAACAATAGTGTAGAGATATCTGGTTATGGTAAGTTTTTGTTTAATAAGAAAAAAGCTAAGACAAAGGTGAAAAGTCTAGAAAAGGTTAAAGAATCTTACGAAAAGATCTTAACAGAGGATGATATCTCGTTAAAAAGATCTAACTTTATAAAAAGTAAATTAAGTTCTATAAACTTAACTTTGAATTCATTAAAACCAAAAATAAAAGAAGATGAAACTATCTGAGATATATGAAGGATGGAGAAATAAGATTCTACCCCCTGAAAAATTAAAAGATAAGATTGCAGAAGTGAGTGCTGAAAGAATAGCTATATGTGATGGATGTGATAATCATTCTAGTAATCACAAAACAGTACGACCAGATGCACATTGTGTAAGTTGTGGATGTACACTATCTGCAAAAACAAAATGCTTATCTTGCTCGTGCCCTATTAATAAGTGGCAGGCTGTACTAACTTCAGAACAAGAAGATAAATATAAAGATTATGAAAAAACAACTACGACTTAATAAAGTATCAGTATCATCACTGATCCAAGTACTGAGCCAACTGTTTGAAGATGGAGCAGATTTTATTGATATAGAAGGAGAGGAACAAGAAGGTAAAGAGAATGACATCATTAAAGTTACAGTTCGCCCTGAATACTATATTGATAGCGATGGTAAATCAGAAGATAATGAAGATGATCCAGAATACTTATTTACAGAACACCCTTACGAAGAACCTGATAAAAAGCTAAATCCACTTTCAGATGAAGATATAAATGACTTAATTTAAGTGACTAATGAGAAAACCAACTAATACATATATGCAAGAAATTGTAAAGATCATTAACCAATTGACTGTAAACCATCCTAAGATTAGTCTTGGAAAACACATAGACACAGCTTTAGATGGAGAAAATATATGGTCATTGAGCAATGAGAAATTTTACTCTTTGTTGCGTAATTACCAAGCTAAACTAGATGCAGTGGAGCTATCTGATGATGATTGGGAAATGGATAAAATATTAAAAGATGGAATGGACTTAAGTTTAGAAGACCATGACGAACTCTACTAATAATAATTACGTCTTTATATACTGGGAAGACGGATGGAATCAAGAACAAGATGGCAAAAAAAACTACATATATTAATGCAGAGCTTGATTGGGCAGAGCAGCAATTAATCTCTTGGAAAGAGTACGTTGATGCTAATCCATTACATAAGCTTGATGATAGAGTAAAATACAAAGAAACTTCTAACGGTGGTCAAATACCAATGGTTGTTGCAAGTATAGAGTCTCAAGGAAAATTTGTACAAGATACAATGAAGAACTATCTGTCTCTTTTAGAACAAGTTGATAAACTTCGTGAAAAGGAAGCAAAGAAGAAAATAGAAACTAGAGGTGGACAAGAGTTGGGATCTATGGCTGAAGAGTTTATAAAGAGTAGAAAAGAATGAAACTACAAAGCATAGACTATAAAGATTGGATGATTAACCAAAAAAGAGTTCCTGATAAGGATTCTGAGGAGTACAAATCTTTTTATGCGTTTCATAAAGACTTATGTATGAATGGGTGCATGATGGATGGTACATATATTAATCCATTCCTATATTGGCATTTAAATGCTTGGCATACAGAAGTTGATATTATAGATGAGTATGGTAGAATTAATCAAAAGTACGCTAATCCTTTATTAAGAGACAATGAGTGGTTAGTAACTAATGAAATAGATAGAGCACATAAAGAAAAGAAAGGACTAGTAATACTAGGAATTAGACGTTTTGCTAAGTCTGTTATAGAAGCAAGTTACATTGCTCAAGGTGCAACTTTTGATGAGAACTCACAAAACATTATTGCAGGACTAAATGCTCCTGATATTAAACTTATTACAGATAAGATTGACAAAGGTTTAAACTTCTTACCTAAAGCCTGGAGATGGCAAAGAGTAGAAGACAACTGGAAAAATCAAGTAACGTTAGGTATTAAAACTAGAGGTGGTGAAAGAATACCGTTTTCACAAATCCTTATACGTAACTTAGATGATGGTAACAACGAAGAAGCAATTGCAGGTACTAAGCCTAGAAGATTAATTATTGATGAGATAGGTAAAGGTAATTTTCTAAGAGGATTACAAGCAGCCATACCTGGATTTACAACACCATTTGGTTGGGGTTGTAGCCCCATATTGACAGGGACAGGTGGAGACATGAAGAAGTTTATGGATGCAAAGTCTTTAATGTTTGACGTAGAAAACTTTAATTTTCTTACGTACAATAATTCAAAAGATGATAAGCGTATTCATGGATTATTTATTGGTCATGAATATAGAATGGAGGCTAAAGAAGATAGTTCACTTGGAGCGTTTTTAAACAAGCCAAAAAAATCACCTTTGCAAAAGATACCAATGATGGTGTCTAATAAGGAAAAGGCTGATAAGGTTACTAATGATAACTTAGAAAGATTAAAAAAGGCTGGAGATAGATTAGCTTACTTAAAAGAAAAAATGTACTACCCTCAAGAGGTAGATGACATATTCTTAAATGAAGATACAAACATATTTGATATAAGTTCAGCTAAGCGTCAAAAGAATAGATTATTAGAAAATGAAAGAACAGGTACGCCTGTTATACTATATGATGATGGTGAAGGTGTGAAGCATGAGTTTACAGACAATATGCCAATATCTAATTTTCCATTAAAAGCTACTGATTTAAAAGATGCTCCTATAGTTATATATGAATTTCCTATGGAAAATCCACCATATGGCCTATATGTTGCAGGTATTGATCCATATAGACAAGGTAAATCAGCATACAGTTCCTCATTAGGATCGGTATACATATATAAACGAATGCATGCTATATCTGGTGATAAGTACCAAGATATGTTTGTAGCTAGTTATTGTGCAAGGCCTGATAAAAAAGAAACATGGGAAAACCAAGCTCGTTACTTGATTAAGTATTTTAATGCACGAGCCTTATGTGAAAATGATGAGATATCTTTTATAGATCATATGATTAGTAAAGGTGATGCTCAATATCTTGAAAGACAACCTACTTGGCTAAAAGAAATAGTACCTACTACTACTGTAAGACGTGACTATGGTATACATAGATCATCAGAAAAGATTAGAGACTTTTTACACGGATGTCTTAAAAAGTATTCAGAAGAAATAATTCATTCTGAAACTAATGAAGATGATGAGGTTGTATCTGAAACAAAAGGTATGGCAAAAATACTTGATCCATTATTACTAGAAGAAATGATTCAGTATAATGAGACAGGTAACTTTGATAGAATTATTGCAGCTGAATTAGCAGTTGCATTAGCTATGAAGTTAGATCCCATCCTAGGTAAGGTGGGAGACAAAGAAGACGTTAGATTAACATCTATGTTTAATAAGAACAAAAAAAACAAGCTATTCACAGAGTCACGAGGACTCTTTAATAGAAAGAAAAACAAACTTTTTTCATAATGGCAATTATAAGATATACAAAAGAAGAAAACATTAGGTATGCTTACCTAAACATCTTTCCTGATCAGTTTAAAAGCGCAAAGCAGAAGCAAGATGATAGTTGGGTAAAGAATACAATGGATTATTTCTCAAATAAAGCATATGCTGAATATACAAGAAATAGAGAGACTTTTGTAAAGAACTATGACTTAATGAAAGGTATATTAAGAAGAGAAGACTTCATGATAGACCAACCAGATGTTAAAAGCTTTACAGACATGCTACAAGAAGATTTAGAGCTTCCTTCTTACGTAAAGCATTATTCAATATTGACAACTCCTATAAATGAATTAGTAGGAGAAATATCTAAAAGACCAGACTCATTTAGAGTTAAAGCTTTTGATGATGATAGTCAGGCACAAGAATTACAATTTAAAACAGATACGTTACAAGCTTACGTAATAGCGCAAGTTAAAGAGCAAGTATCTGCAAAGGCTGCTATTGCTGGACAAGAATTAAGTTCAGAAGATCTTGAAAAGATAACGTTTGAGCAAGTTAAAGAACAACTTGATTCATACACATCAGTAGCTGAAAAATGGGCTAATCATACACTTACTTGTCAAAAGGCAGACTTTAATCTAAAAGAAAAAAGTGAAGATGCATTTAGAGATTTACTAATATCAGCAAGAGAGTTCTATCATATATATGAGGACAATTCAAAAGTGGGATATAATGTAGAAGTTTGTAACCCAAAGAACACATGGTTTTTAACTACACCAGATAAAAAATATATATCAGATCCATCAGGTAGAAATCAAGGAGCGTATGCTGCTGGTACTGTGGAAGTTATGGAAATATCAGAAATAATAGAAGCATTTCCAGATTTACAAAAAGATGAGATAGATCATTTAAGAAGTTCGTTGCAAGATTACGGACTTATAAATGTAAGAGAATCTAATCTAGGTAACTCAGATGTTAGTCCTGGTATAGATTCTATAAACTACGATACTTATGATCCTTTAGTTTTACAGACACGTATGATTATTGAATCAGAAATGAAAGAGAATAATGATGGGTTGCAAGATTTCTTAGGGTTAACTAGTAATGTATCTTCATTTGGATATAAATATGTTGTCGTAAGAAGCTATTGGGTATCTAAAAAGAAAATAGGTAAGTTGATTTATATAGATGAAATGGACAATGAGCAATCTGTATTAGTAGATGAAAGTTACAAATCAGGAGATATACCTACAGAAGAATCTTTAGAGTGGGGATGGATCAATCAATGGTACCAAGGAATTAAAATTGGACCAGACATTTATCATGTTAAACCTTATGATCTTTTAGATTACTGTCCAATTATAGGTACTACCTATGAAATAAAGAACACAGAGGCACGATCTCTAGTAGATCTAATGAAACCCTTCCAAGTTATTTATAATGTCTGTATGAATCAATTATACAAGCTTCTGGAAAAAGAAGTTGGTAAGGTTCAATTAATGTCATTACGACATATACCTGTTCCTAAAGATGGAGATGCACAAGATGCACTTGACATATGGGAAATGGAAGCTCGTGAGCGTGGTGTTGTATTTATTGATGACAGTCCAGAGAATTTAAAAGCTCCTAGTTCATTTAATCAATTTACATCTTTAGATCTTACACGTACACAAGAGATACAATCTCGTTATAACTTAGCTCAACAAATGAAAGTTGAATGCTGGGAACTTATAGGTATGTCTAGACAGCGTATGGGGTCTGTATCCGCATCAGAAACAGCTACAGGTACAAATACTGCTATGCAGCAGAGTTACTCTCAGACAGAGCCTCTATTCGTTGCACACGAGTATGTATTAGGTCAATTGTATCAAGGTATAATAGATGCTTCTTTATATACAGAAAGTACTAAACCTCAATCTACACTATCATATATAACAAATGAAGGTGAGTCTGCATTTGTACAAGTGAATGGAACAGAGTTAAAACTTAGAGATTTAAAAGTATTCTTAACTAATAGACCAGAAGACACTCAAATGTTTAATGAACTTAGACAACTGTCTCAAGCTATTATACAAAACGGTGGCACATTATATGATGTAATTGAATTGTACAGCACTAAATCAATGAGAGAGATGAAAAAGACTTTCAAAGACCTTAGAGATAGACAAGTTGGACAACAAGAACAGCAAATGCAAATGCAACAACAGCAACAAGAACAAGCTGGAAAAATTGCACAAGCTCAAATGCAACAGACTGAACAATTAGCTCAACAAGAAACAGCTAATGAGAATTATCAGAATGAACTGGATCGTGTAAACAAAAAAGAGATTGCTATGATAAATGCAATGTCTAAAGAAGGTGGAGCATCATCTGATGCAGATAATAATGGAACCCCAGATGCATTAGAAATAGAAAATCTAACAATGCAACAAAATAAAGCTGATAAAGATTACCAAACTAAAATGGCTGACATAAATTCAAAGAGTAGTTTAGCTCAACAAAAACTACAAATTGAAAGAGAGAAAATTAAATTGTCTCGTGACAATCAAGCAAATGATCTTGCAGTTGCTAAAATGAATGCAAAAGGAAGAGAAAAGAAAAACTAACTAATTAAATTAGGAGAGGTAAAAATATTAATGCTATATTATTTAAAAAAGTTGTAGTAATGTGCAAATAATGTTTTGATATTAGATACTCTTCTCCTATTTTTACATATAGAAACCAAATAGTAATAAAATATAACTACATATGTCTGATAATTTAGATAACATAGGTAACTTCGGTATTGAAAATACTCTTGACACAGGTGCAGGAGACGCTCAATTACTTAATGACTTACTTTCCCCAGAAACAGCTTCAGGTGACCCTGATGATATTGAACCTATAATAAACGAAGTTGATTCTCCAAAAGAAGAAAACAGCGGAGTGAAAAAAGGAAAGGATATTATTCCACCTAAGAGTGTGGATGGTAAAACAGATGAAGAAAAGCAAACTGGAGAATCTCTAGTTGCTGACTTCTTAAGTGCTTCTGAGGATGATGAAGATGAGGAAGAGATTACTCCTAAAGAAGAAACAGAGGTAAAAGATACACCTGTTGATGAAGATGAAGAAGAAGATGAGGAACCTAAAGAGGAACCTCAATTTTCTGCTCTTGCAGGTGACTTGCTAGAGTTAGGAGTCTTTACAAAGAATGAGGATGATGAAGAAGTTTCAATCAACACTCCAGAAGAGTTCTTAGAAAGGTTTAATGCTGAAAAGAAAAAAGGTGCATCTGAATTAGTTCAAAATTTCATTGGTCAATTTGGAGAAGATTACCAAAATGCTTTTGAATCTATCTTTGTAAAAGGAGCTGATCCAAAAGAATACTTTGGAGCATACAACCAAGTTGTAGCATTTACTGAAATGGATTTATCAAATGAAGTTAACCAAAAACAAGTAATGAGTCAAGCTCTTACTGATCAAGGTTTTGAAAAAGAAGACATAGGTAAAGAAATAGAAAGATTACAAAATTACGGTGATTTAGAATCCGTAGCTGCTAGACATCATAAGGTGCTAGTTAAAAAGGAAGCTGCAAAGCTTCAACAATTAGATAGGGAAGCTGGAGAAATTCAACAACATAAAACTGAAATTAGAAATCAGTATGTTCAGAACGTTCAAACAATCCTTAACGACAAGTTAAAAGAAAAAGAGTTTGATGGGATTCCACTAAATTCTAATTTGGCAAACGAACTACAAGACTATTTATTAGTAGACAAGTGGAAAACTCCTGCTGGAGAAAATCTCACTGACTTCGATCGTGCTATCTTAGATTTAAAAAGACCTGAGAATCATGAAATGAAAGTTAAATTAGGACTTTTACTTAAGGTATTAGAAAAAGATCCTACCTTATCTACAATACAAAGAACAGGGATTACTAAAAAATCCAATCAACTGTTTGGTCAAGTAGCTAGACAAGTGACTAAAAGCAAAGCTTTAAAGTCATCAGGTAAGAAATCTAAACCTAATTCATGGTTTATATAAATAGTAATTAATAACAAAAACGAATAAAAAAATGGCAATTCAAACAATCCCAGGTTTAACTGGTTTTACTTATGCACGAGTAGCGTCTATGGACAAACGTGCTGTAGGTAAACTTACAGATTCAAACCACTTAGAGTCTTTTCACTCTTCAGAGCCTGCGGACTATGATAAAAAAATCATTAGTCTGTACACTCAATCATCATTGTATAGCAATGATTTCTTAGACATGATTAACAAGAGCACACCGTACTTCATTGATACGAACAGTGATGCTTGGAAATGGAACATCGCAGTTCCTTACAAATTTCCAAAGATTCTTGACATCCCAGCTTCCACCGCAGCAATCATTGCAGCTACTGGGAAATTAGGTATCGATGGTCAAGAATTTGAATTAATTTTAGATACTAATGAATTCTCTAAGAATGCAATTATATCTGTAGGAACACGTCAGTATGGACCACGTTTCTATGTAATTAAAGATCCTCAGCCTTGGAACGCTGGATTCATTTACAAATTTACATTAGTAAGTGACAACCCAACAGTAGATTTCGTAAACACTACATTCTTAGCAGTAGGTACTGAGTTAGAATTAGTTGATGCTGCTATTGGAGAATTTGATCAAGACTTATTAGGTCTTCCAAGATTAGGTGAGCAAATCACAATGTTTGAATCTTTAGGTTCTGCATATGGTTATGAGCACAAGATCACGGAATGGGCTGATGATAAAATGATGAGAGATACTTCTGGTAAGCCATTAGATATCTTAGTGTATGCTCCACAAAGACGTAATCAGTTACCATTAACTCGTAATGATGTTAAGTGGGAGCCGTTTATTGAGTTCTGGATGCGTAAGTCTATGTTAGAATTAAAGGTTAAGAGAATGATCTGGGCTAAGCCTGGAACAGTTAAGACTAATGGTTCTAAGCAAGAATTAAAAAGAACTTCTGCTGGTGTATACCACAGAATGAGAAATAACGGAAACTTAGTACAATACAACCGTGGAGAATTTTCAGCTAACTTGATTCGTTCAGTATTTGGAGATTTGTTCTACAGAAGAGTGGATGTAAAAGATCGTAGAGTTAAAATGTATACTAATGAGGCTGGATTCGATGTATTCCAACAAGCTCTTAAGAATGATGCATTAAATTCAGGTCTTACGTTCATGGCAGATTCTGGAAACAGATATATGCAAGGTGAAGGACAGTCTATTACTTATAACTTTGCATTTGATGCAATGGTAACAAGAGAGACTGGACGTGTAGAACTTGTTCACTTAAGAGAGTTAGATTTACCACAAACTAACTTAGAATTTGGACAAAACAAAAAGTCTACTCCTACATTTATGGTGTTTGATGTATCTCCATCATCTGATGGATCAATGATCAACAACATTCGTGAAGTACGTATGAAGGGTGCACCTTCTATGACTTGGGGTTATATTGATGGAACTCGTCATCACTTAGGATTTGCAAAATCTCAAGGTATGAGCTCTGCTAATAAATTCCCAGGATACGAACTATGGATGAAAGATCGTTGTGATGTATTCATTGAGGACTTATCTAGAACTGTATTGATCGAAGAGATTCCACAATTCTAGAAATAATAATAGTACTTATCACGCTTTAACGGATTGAGGATTTCTCAGTCGAGCGTACCAAGATAAGTCATTTTTCCGAGAAGTGTCCCCTCGTCCCACACTGTCCCTCCTCAGAGGGGGCAACTTTCTCAACTGAGTACTGGATTAAGTTCCTATCTGTTCAATCAGAGTACTCAACAAGAATAAAATAAAACCAAAAATTAATAACTACATTATGGGTAAATTAGGAAAGATCTCTACTATAAAGAGACAATATAACAGTTCGCAGTTGCAAACTATGGATAGTAATCTTGCTCAGCAAGGTATGACAAGAATTCCTGGAACAGGAGTTTTTAAATATCCTTACAAAGAGTTAGATGGTAAATATAGAACAGGGATAGATCCTGATGCTGGATATATCAAAAGAATTCAAGATCCAACTGAAAGAGAGTTAGAACTTGAGCGTGTAAATAATCTTAAAGATAAACTACAGGCTGCTTTGGGAGATATTGATTTAGGACCAAGAGCTAAATTTTGGAACTATGGATTGTCCACTGGAACAAATGATGAATTGCACGTACAACCTGTTAAGTTGTTAGATGGAGATAATTATTATGACTTAAACCTAACGATGCAAGAATTAGCATTTGCTTGGTTAAGAGTTCATCCAACTATTGCATCTTCTTACCAAGCTTGGGAAAGAGGAGAATTTCCTGCTGACACACAATTTTATGTTGTTAATGATGATATTGAAAATGCAATCGTTTATAAGAGAAAGCAATTAATCAATAAAGCTATTATCAAGTTTGATTCAATGAGTCCTGAGAAGAAGAAGAAAGTTGCAAGACTTCTAGGTCTTCCTGTATCAGATGATTCAAAAGAAGAAGTTGTTTACAATCAAGTAGATAACATGTTAAAGCAGTCAGAAATGAAGACTGGTAACTTTAAAGGATTAAGTCCTGTAGAAGTATTTAGCAGATTTGCTGATATGCAAGAAAATTTACTCCATATTAAAGATTTAGTTAAACAAGCTATTCAACATTCTATCTATAGAGTTAAACCTAATGGAAGAATATTTGAAGGTGATTATGAGATAGCAAAAGAAGAAGATGATTTAATCAGATTCTTAGCTGATGAAGATAACCAAGATGAGTTATTAATATTAGAAGGAAAGTTAAAAGGTAAAAAGCTAGCTTCTATTTAAGAGGCTAGTTTTATAAACATAATAATATATGATACCAGTAGATAGTTTATTGTACAAAATAGACCAAAAACTAAATAAACTATCAACTAACGAGCATCAACAAATTCAATTAGAAGACAAAATCTTAGCTTTGAATGAAGCTCAGATTAAGTTGATAAAACAAAAAGTTGATGGTTTTAGTGTTGCTAACCGATTAGGTTATGATGCTTTTAAAAAAAGGTATGAAGATTTACAAAATTTAGTTATAGATTTTACTAATCAACCATTACCGTTAGTGGAAACTAACAAAGAATTACATCAATGGGATGCTGACCTAACTGTACTAAAACCTAAATATATGTTTTATGTAGACAGTTATGTTTTAGCAAATAAAGGTAGATGTAAAGATCGTAAGATATGGATTAACCAGGACTTAAGTAAGCACGGAGATTTATCTGTGTTACTTAATAATGATCACTACAAGCCAAGCTTTGAGTATCAAGAAACTTTAAACGCTATATCTTCTAACTCCATGAGTATATATACTGATGGTACATTTACTCCCAATGATATTTACATAATGTATATGAGATATCCTGTCTATATTAACAAGGTGGGTTATATCATGATGGATGGTACACCATCAACTAATCAAAACTGTGAGCTTGAACTATATTTAGAAGATGAACTTCTAGATTTAACTGTTCAAAATCTTGCAATGTACACAGAAAACAGTGCAGCCGTACAAAGCGCACAGTTTAGAATACAAACAAATGAATAATAATAATAATTAATATTAACTTTAAATCATAAAATATGTCTGATTTTTCATTAACCACGTTATTCGTGGTGCCAGTGGGGCAAACCGCACTCCCTAGTTCTGGTTCAACTCAAGATCTTACTGCAGGTACTGTAGGATTTTTCAAGAGTGATTACGCTCTTGCAACTGCTGCAAACATTGCAGCATCTCCTTACTTCTATGTAGCACAAGGTAGAGAAAATACCTATCTTCAAGGATCAAAGAGGTCTGACAAAATTAAAGGATGTCCAACAGCTGGAGCAGCCTGCAATTCAAATGTAACAGAATGGTACAAAGTAACAGGATGTTCCGATGTATCAAATCAAATTACTGATGTAACTGACTTCAAAGTACAATGTGGTGAAATCGTAACTTTAACATTACGTGCTCACTCATCTTACATTGATACTCTTTACTTCAATGGATTTACTCGTTCAGTAACTGTAAACGCTCCATGTTGTGAATGTGGTGGTGATGTATGTACTGATGTAGATGTAAATGCATTAATTAACTCAATCATTGTTAAATTAAATCAAAGCGCTCCTGGAGATAATCCAGATAACGTATCTTTTAAAAGCTTCTTTACTTTTGAAAATGTTGGTGGAACTATCCTTAGAATACAAGGTAAGCCATTAACTAAGTATGGACAGCCTTGTGATGTTGCTGCTTTCCCATGGGAATATGACAGAATGTACTTTAGTACTTTTGTATACGATGGACCTGCTACAACTGCTGATTTTATTGTTGCTGATGCTTGTAATATTGTTGCAAAAGCTACAGTAACACAAACTTCAAACTATCCATCAGGAACTGCTGATGAATTTAAACAATTAGAGAAAAACTTCTATAGCTACCAAGCTGGATATTTAAAATCTCTATATAGAATGGGTGGATACAATGAGAACTTTGAGTCTTATGTAACTGCTGGAACTATCTACGATAGCTACTATATCCGATTCAATGAATTAGATAAGTCTGCTTATCAGTGGGGTGACTATATTCACCAAGATAGCACTGTAATTCTTGCTGTACCTAATGCTACCACTAGTGGTATTGCTGCTCTTATAGAGCCAATACTAGAAGCTGCTTTAGGAACTGTTGTTTCTAACAACACTTGTATTACAACTACTACAACTACTACTGCTGCTTCATAAGCATTAAGAGCTGTAGGCAAAATAAACAATAACAAACCTATGTCAGAGGTGAGAGGATTATCTCATATCCTCTGGCATTTTTTTTAAAATAATAATATGGCAGCTAATCTACAATTAGATATAATAGTTCCTCCTAGTTATAGTGTCAATATACTTGCTATTACAGATGCGTCTATCTATCCAGATAGCCCACCTCTGATATCAGCACCTACTATTGAGATAGAGGTACCAAACTTTGGTAAAAAGATTCTACCTTTTGTACCACTAGATACAAATATATTTGGCTCTGACACTTTAGGAATAACTGAAGCAGGGTGCCAACAAAAATTACCTGATGGTATATACCATCTAAAATATTCAGTTGCTCCAGCATACTTAAATTTTGTGGAGAAGACTATAATGCGTATTGACAGACTACAAGAGAAGTTTGACAATGCGTTTTTGCAGCTTGATATGATGGAGTGTGATATGGCACTTAAAACTCAAGCTAGTATAAACTTGAATACAATAAACTTTTTTATACAAGGAGCTCTTGCTGCAGCTAATAATTGTGCAGAGGTAGAAGCTCTTAAGTTATATAACCAAGCAGATAATATGCTTGATACATTTTCAAAATCCAACTGTGGTTGTTCAGGAAACAATTACGTATTAAACTTTAGATAATATGGCTCAGTGTGCAAATTGTGGTTCAAAAGTGGGATGTGGATGCCAGTTAACAAACGGTATGTGCGCTCACTGTAATGGTAATTCAAATAAAGGAAAATAAACACCACCAATTATTATGTTAACACCTAGATTAACAAATTGTCAGGATTGTCACAAGATTCCTGATTTACTTAAGAGTATAGATTGTAAGCTTGCAGAGCTTGGCAATAACATGTATAACAATGTTGTATTTATGTTAGGTCGTGATGTACCTGCTTACACGATTACTCAGTTGATAGCGTATAAACGTATATTAACATTTAAGTATTGTAATCCTAATTATGCAGGATCAGTTTGTGTTAATGATATTGCTGGTAAAGTAATTAGATTAACATCTGGTTGTGTTAGTAGATGTAACGAACCTACAGTGTGTGAAATCACTACATGTTGTGTAACTGTGGTACCAAACCCAAGTACAACAACAACAAGTACATCGAGTACAAGTACAAGTACAACTACAAGTACAAGTACATCTAGTACTACAACTACTACAACTTCAATCTTCCCAGATTGTAGAGTGGAAGGATGTTTTGAATTAGTATCTACCTATGAATTAAGCTGTGTTATGTACTCTAATAGTAGTCAAGATTTTATATACAATGTGAGTAATAATACTACCACTGCAGTTATACTTAACAATAATGAGTATGGAGATTTCTTTGCAAATGCCCACACTAACACAAGGTTGTGGAAGGGTGACATGTATACAGAAATTGTAGAGTGGATTCCTTCAGCTGTAGAAAATGTACTTACTAGAAATAGAACTATAGTATTTAAAGATGATGCACTTGGAGGTACTGGACCAACTCAATCTACTCGCTGGGTACATTTAGCTCCAGTATCAAATAATTTTTTACTAACGACTGTATCATTCAGTTCACAAACTGCTGATTTAGTTTCCTTAAATATAACTGATGATATTGTAGATTCTAATGATGTTGCTTTAGTATTTTCATTTGATTTATTTTCTAAATGTTTAATGTACACATTAGATAATAAAATAATAACTGTAATTAATTCAAATGGATCTTCTACTGGAGATTCTATACTAAAACAATACTCATATCCAGATGGTGCACTAGAAGTTAGTCAAGTGTTATCAGAGATAGATCCAAATTCTCAAGTAAATTTATTCCAAGATGGGGGTAAATTATACTTATCAGAAGAAGGAGGAGGTTCATTTGTTGCAGAAGATAAAGTGTATGAAGTTAATTTAACTACATATGCATTAACTTTAGTATGGGACAATGGGCTTGATTATGTAATACAACCATTCCATTCTTCATTACAATGTAACGTTAACTCTTTAGGTACCCCTCAGACTACAACTACAACAACAACATCTGATAGTTTAGTTGGATGCTTGCAGTTTAATTATGCAAGTGGTATGATACAGCAAGTTGTATGGCGTGGTCCTGGAGGTGCACCAATTCCAACTGTTGGTCAAGAATCATTAAAGGTGTCAAAGTTTGTTGAATTTGCAGGCCCATCTGTTAATACTACAGGTTATACAAATTGGACTCAAGTTCCAGATGTTCCTTATAGTGTAGTATTTAATATAGGAGGAGTAGATTATCCAATGACATATAGACTAGAGAGTGGTGGTATCGGTTTTACTGATGTTAATCATGGTTATTTTCATACAAATGCTGGAACGTTAGATACCCAAAAAGCTTTCCAATTTTCAAAAATAAATCAAGAAGGTGTTGATAATTCAGCAATACTTTCAGTTTTTGATGAGGCAGCTGGTGATTCAGTTTTAGTTACTGCAGCAGGAGACTGTGGTCCTGTTGATCCAGATATACCAGTTACAGGGAACTCATACTTTACTTTCTGGAGTGATACTTCAGGTTCTATGGATGATACAATAGCAGTGACAGCACAGATAGCTAGTGTTACAGGTGTAAAATCTACAGTCTCAGGAACTCAATCAGTAGGGCAAGAGAAGATTAGTTTAGCTTCATCTACTAATGCAAATATTAGAGTTACTGAACAGCAAGGTGGTGTCGGTGATACAGCAAGTAAAGCATTTTTATGTATTGTAGATGGTATGGAAGCTATACACCCTTCAATACCTTCAGGAACTTTTGTTGAATTTTCAGGATTTGATCCTTCTACTAATCAACCTACTTTTGATCTTTTGGATAGTGGTGGAATCTCTGTTGCATTAACTGCAGACATTGGACCTAGTGGTGTTGTTACTTTTAATCTAACAGATGCTCAGAAATCTGCTGATTATGTAAACACATCTAATTTAAGAAACTTACTTCAAGATTTCTATGCAACAGGAGGAACTGAAGCAAGTGGAAATACAGACAGAGCTACTAACGGTAGTGATGAGTTTGAAGCTCGTGTGTACTGGTGTCATAGTGGTGAAGAAAGACAAATTTCAATGCTTTCAAATAAAGGCTTAGGAGGCACTATAGATGGAGCAGGATATTTCCCTAATGCAGATAATATAGTAATTATGGCCTTTGGTGATGAATCAGGAATAGGATATAATATGGATGGAGACTTTCCAGCAGCAGGGAATTCATGGAAAAATAGAGATGTTCTTACAAATGCAAGAATAAAAGAGGACATACAAAATGTAAGAAATTTTGTTGAGGATATAGAAACTGCAGCAGGAAACACTGATATATATAGAGCTAAGTTTTTCCATCCAAAAGCTACATCTAGTTACACTTTCTCAACAATAAAGCCTCTAGTTTCACCTACTGGACTTCTTAATGCAGGAATTAATGGTGCAGATGTCCTTACAAGTTATAATGCAGGACAACCTGCACAACCTGCTAGCAAACCTGCTAGTGCTTATAGTATTACATTACAAAACTTTCCAAGCACAAGTCCTGCAAGATTTGCATGGTCAGCGGATCTAAATAATAGTCCTGCTAACCCACAACAATACTGGTATGATGAAATAAGAAATGCATTAATAGCCTTTGGGTATGGAGTTTAGTAAAATCAAAAATTATAGATAGAGATGACAATAATAATAACATTAAGTTTTGCAGGTAATGAAACAGGTCCTTTTGACCTATATTCTGACGCAACTAATTTTGCTACACCGTTTGCACAAGGCATATCTAAAGCAGCTTTATTAGCTGGATTTCAGGTTAATGCACCTGCAGGAACTACTGTTGTTAGATTGGATGACTTAAGTGGTCTTTGTTTAAATACTGAAACAGATATTTATACTTGTGCTACACCAAATTGTGATTTTGCTGGAGAGATACTTTGTAATATTACAACAACAACTACTACCACACCTCCTCCTACAACAACCACTACGACTAGTTACTTCCCAGATCCATTTGGTATACCGTGTTTATGGTCTACTGATGGTGGTAATTCAGGAAGTGTAGCTGTATATAACTTTAATACTAACACAAGTACAACTGTATTAGTTCCCAATGACTTTACTGAGACAGTGGGTATTGAAAGACCTATTTGTGCTACAGAAGATAAACTATGGTTAGCTAGTATAGTTGATCAAGGTTCTAATCCAACAAATGATAATGATGATAAGGTATACATTAGAGAGTGGAACATAGATGGAACTACACCAAATGCTCCTACATTAACTTATGTAAGAGAGATAACAGTTCCTATGGGACAGACTTATGCACATAATCTGGGAGGAACTTCTGTATGGGCTATGACTGCAATAGATAATAATACACTTATTGTTGGAACAGGTAATAAATATGCTCCAGCACCATCAGAAGGTACTGGTGGTAATGGTTCAATGTATCTTTCTGAATTTAGTATTGCAGCTGTAGGAAACATTACAATTTCCTCAAATGATATATCTTCTAAGTGGGCAGCTACTGGAGTAAGCAATGCAAGTAAGTTGAGTAATCTTACTTATACAAATTCAGGACAACTTATATTAGGATATAGAGTTGATCTTACTCCTAGTGGAGGGGGTCAGCAATATGCAGTAGGTAATTATTTAGTCGTATTCCCTGTAACTCCATCTAGTCCTGAATTTAGTATAAACAATCAGGTTATACCTAAAATATTACTTCAAGATTATGGATTGCCAGAATTTTCAGAAAGTTATAATGGAGCTAAAGGTGTACCTTTCTGGGGTGTAAATGGATTAGCACAAATTTTACAACCAGAAACTTTAGAGGTATACACAGTAAATCAATCAATTCCTAACAACTTAACATCCAATACTTTTGTAAATAGTTCAAATGACTGGTTAAGTTCAGCTACAAACTGTTCTAACATTAGTTTTATATCAGGTGATCCTGACCCTAATTGTGGTCTTACTTATTTCCCTAACCTATTTGATGGTTTGTATGATAGTTCTAATAATAATTACCTAGGGCCTCAGACATTTACTTACTTTGGAATGACGTGTACAGCAAGTTTATCTAATGACTTAGGTGCTTGGTTTGTAAGCAATACAGATGGTGGTTTCTTAGGATGTAGTGGACTTAGAGCACCTGATTCTGAGGGAGAAGATGTACTTTTAGCTGTTCAAGGTTTTGACTTTAGTATTACAATTGATTTCCCTGTAGCAGTTAATGATATTCCAATTAGAGCTAGTGTTCTAAATAGTAATGCAATTGGTACATCTGGAGATGTATATTATGTAGAAACTAATGGTGGAACTCCAACACTTTCTATAAATGACGGATGTTTAGTTCAAGTTGATGGTAATAAACTATGGGGTGGGATGGTAAATCCTAATTTGCCTGGTAATCCTGTTACAAACAATTCTGGGGATGGGGAGTTTAAAGTTACTAGTCTTGCTAACTATACATCTATGACTATATATGGTAATGCACCAACTGGTGGAAAATTATTTTTAGGATGTCGTCCTTTAAATTGCTATAATATGGTATACATAACCTATGGAGGATTGACTTGTTCTGATCCTGAAGAAGCAGGACGTTGTGTAGCTCCACCAAATGTTCCAGTAGCACAGACTTCTTATCAGCCAATTAAGGTATGGAATAGAACAACAGGTACAATTACAGAAGTAGGACCTCCACCAGGTGAAGGTTTTGCTTCTGGCGATATTGGTATAGGTAATAATATACTTGTAGTATCAGCTAACTTTAACTATCAAAATCCAGCAGCACCTCCTACAGATCAGTGTTTTATAAAATATAATTATGTTAATGAAGCTGAGGTTCCTACCAATTTAGAATGGGATGAGGTAAGATATGTATTACCTCCTGTCTGGGATCAGTTCAATAACGGTTTTATTCCAAACATTGAAGTAATAAATGATAACACAATAGGTTTAACTGTAAGTACAACAAGTGGTGGTTTTGATCCTTTATATGATACTAGATTCCTAGAGTGTACGTTCCCTGAAAATGGTACAGAAATGATTACTGTAGAAAAGTTTGCACTTGCTGGAGCAGGTGTTAACAATGCTGGTAATGCATCAGATTTACTAATTACATATAAAGAAGATGGTGTAACACCAAATAAAGTAATAATTGTAGGGTGGATAGATCCCTACGTTGATAATAATTTTATAACTGGTCATCTTGCAGTTCAACAATATGATTATGAAACAGGAGTTTTAGAGGTAAGTACAAGAGCTGAAGACTTTGGGGTTCAGATTGCAGGAGCAGCAGCTATTGCTTTATTTAACGGAAAACTTTATGTAGGTGGTTCTAGATGGGCTACAGTAGATCTAGAGCCTCCATATGCATGGACTGACTTAGTACCTAATGCTCCTGGTACACCTGATCCAGCTGGTGGAGCAAGTCAAATACCTGGATGTAGAATAAGTGATGGATTTATTGATCCTAGTATAACAACCACAACAACTAGTAGTACTACTCCTAACCCATCAGGACCTAAGACAATTTGGACATGGTTTGAATCAGAAATAAATCAATAAAATATGAAACTAACAAAAGAAATAAAAGATAAAATAGATGATGTAGCAAAAACCTTTGCAAAAGGTAACACTACTATTGTTTCTGTTGGACTAGGTCAAAAGGTTTCTGCTGGTAAAGTTACAGGAGATTCTGCTATTGTAATTGGAGTTACTGAAAAGAAACCAATTGAAGAGTTATCTTCTGATGAAATGATACCAAGTGAAGTTACTGTAGGTGATACAGTTATTAAGATAGATATAATACAACAGTCTCCAGTTCAACTTTTTAGTTGTACAGCTTGTGGAGGGTGGAATGGATCTAACTCTGGACAATTTACTAACAGACAATTTACTAGACCTCTAAGAGGAGGAGTAACAATGACTTCTATAAACAATACTCCTTCTGTTGGTACATTAGGAACATTTGTACAAGATATAGCATCAGGAGCTATAGTAGCACTTACTAATAATCACGTAACTATAGAAAATCCTACATACACAAGCGATAGAAACTTAGCTGCCCTTAATGTAGAAAACGATTATGATCCAATAAATAGAATATATCAAGGTACAGAAGCAGTTGGTCAGATTCAACCTGTTAATGAAGTAGGAATAAGTTTAAGATATGCTCCAATTCACTTAGCTAGTACAGGGTTTGTTAATCAAGTGGATGCTGCAATATATTCTGTAAACTTTCAAGATATTGAGACTGAAAGTGTACCTTCGTCACAACAATATGCATCATGGCAACCTATAGGTCTTGAAAGTGTAATAACTAATCAAAATCCTCCGTTTGCTACAACAGCTGAGTTAGATGATATATTTAATACAAATCCAGATGTTTGGTCATCAGGAAGAACTTCAGGAGCTAGAGGTAAAGGAATCTGTGGTTTTCTAAGAGTATATGGAAGCTCAATAAATTTACCAAATGTAGGTACTGCTCTTGGGCCTGTAGGCTATAATGACATCATTGCTGTAATTCGACCAAGTGATGATGATAGTACATCTCAACAACCAGGATGCTTTAACCCAGGTTTGCAAGGAGACTCAGGTTCTGCTGTATATGCTGAATTTGGTAGTGTTAAGAAATTAATAGGCCTACTTTTTGCTGGTAACTGTATTATAGGAACAATGCCTGTAGCAGACCAAGGTAATGAATGTTGTAGTGGTCAAGTAGGCGTAAATTCATGTAGTACAGTATTTTATCTTTGTAGAATAGATAGAATTGCTGAACAGCTAGGAGTTGAATGGTGGGATGCTGCAGCTGTAAATCAATATACTGTTAAAAAAGATACTATAGCGTATGTAACAGAAATTGGAGGAAGTGACCAAAGAACTAAACTCTGTAACGGTAAGTTACATTACCAAGCAGGATTAACTAATACATTAAATAACCCTTGTATACCAACACCTTAAAAATATAAAATATCATGTCAAATAACTGCTCAAATTGCTATAACGGATGTACTGAAGTATCTTCAGACAAATGCGTTAAATATACAGGGGTAGATGTCCCTGTCTTAGGAATAAAACATGGAGACTCTCTATCGTTTGTAGAACAATCTCTAATAACTTATTTATCATCAACTCTTGATGGAACAGGAATATTTCCTGTAATTCCACCAGCAATAATATGTCCAACTGTTGAAAGTAATTTAGATGATTGTAATCCCCTATCTTTAAATAATTATTTAGAGGCTATAATTCAATCATTGTGTCAAGTGGAAGCAACTATAGGTGTTATTCAAGAAGACATACCTAGTGAGCCATATATACTAAGATGTCTTAGTGTTCCAGGTATCACTGATGATCCTAATGCTACAAGTACAGATACTCAGGCTGTTCTTCAAGCTGTTATAGATTATGTGTGTAATCTACAAACTCAATTAAATAATTTTATCACATATGCAAATAATACTTTTGTTGCAATTTCAGATATAAATACGTACATTGAAAACTATTTAAATGGTAACCCACAACAAACTGCAATTAACAACAGAATGGTTCCGTTTTCTGCTACCCCTTACTTTGGAAGTTTAGGTAATTTTGATGGATCAGGTGCTGGTATAGGTGAATGGGATAGAATATTTTTATGTAATGGTGCTAATGGAACTCCAGACCTTAGGGGAAGAGTTGTTGTAGCGTCTACTACTGGAATGCCTGGAGGAGGTGGTCTTGATCCAGCTGTAGTTCCAGTTCTTGGACAAGTTCCAGAATGGAGTTTAGGTACTACTAGTGGAGATTACAGAGCAACATTAACAACGTCTCAAATACCTCCACATACACATGCTTCAACTGTAACTTCTAGTCTTTCTCCAGCAAGTCATACTCACAAGATGGTTTCAATGGGTACTGCTAACACTCAAGATCCAGTTCAACCTGACCAACAAGTAAGACAATCTTATTCAACTGGTGGTAATTTAGGATACGCACTAAGAGGAACATCATCTCCAGCTACAAATGGATTAACGAGTGAAGTTACTCAAACTTTAAATGTTGGTGTATCACTAGCAGATACAGGTGGTGGACAAGGTCATAGCAACTGGCAACCTGGATATGGAGCATATTATATAATTTACATACCTTAAAATAAAACAAAATGGCATACTTACCTGTAAACCCTTGCTGCACTGATGTAGTTCTAAATAGTCCTTGTGGATGTACTTCAAATTGCAACTGCTCATCAAACTCTTGTGGAACAAAAGGTCCTTTATCAAGCACAGTTGTGTATGATGGACCTACAACTCCATGCACAAATATAGAAGCATGTGACACATTAAATGTTGCATTATCTAAAATTGATCAACTTCTTTGTGCATTACAAGTTCAACAAGTTACAAATACTCAAGAAATTGCTGCAATGAAAGCACAAATAATTGATATAAATAACCAAATAACAAACATTAACAATAACTGCTGTTCATAATTATGACTGTACTTTTAACATTAACTACTGCAGGCATCAATGCTGATAACTTTGAGTTGTATTCAAATAAAGATAATTTTGATATTCCTTTTGAAACAGGTGTGTCTAGAACATTATTATTAAGTGGATACACTAGCTCTGTTGTACCAGATTACTCAACTACAGTGAGAGTTAAAGCTAATGGGATGTGCATTAATTACGTAGATATTTTATTACAATAAAACAAACACAACACTATAAGATATGTTAATACAAATAACCATAACTATCCCTCCGTCTGGCATTGCTGGACCATTTGATTTATTTTCAGATGCAGATGGGTATACTTCTCCTTTCGAGACACAAGTACCAGCTACAGAATTAGAGTCTGGTTATGTTGTAGAACTTCCTCTAGGTGCAACTATTATTAGAGTTTGCTCTGTAGGTAACTGTGAAAATTGTATTGACATACCAACTAATTGCCCAACTACTACAACAACATCATCTAGTAGTACAACAACTACAAGTACTAGTAGTACATCTACTACTACATCAACTAGTTCAACAACAACAACTTCTACAACACTTCCTCCTCCTTATAAATTTGATTGGGTATTACAGACTAATACGCCAACAACTATAGGAACTGTAAATCTTAAACTATTTGTAGACGGACTACCTGTTGTAGATTCTACAATAAGTGTAGGTAATACTACACAATCTGGTCAATTACTTATTCAAGCTGGAGCTATTGTACAGGCAACTGTGAGTAACTTAAAATCAGGATCTCATGAGTTTGGAAATAAGATAGCACAAAATGGAGTTCTTTATCAACCAAATGATATATGCAATCCTTGTACTGATGAATTGATAACTCCATTCTTTCAATCTTATGTAATGGAACCAGCTAATCAACTCTTTGTATTTGATAGTGTAATAGTAGTTCCATCAACAACTACTACTACAAGTTCTTCAAGTACAAGTACAACAACTACATCTAGTACAAGTAGTACTACTACTACAACCACCACATGTGATTGTAGCTTAAATGGCCTTACTGCAACTTATATAGTACCAGTGACTACAACAACAAGTACTACACCTAGTAGTGGTACTATTGATCCAGGAGCAATATCTAGTAATACTTCTCCTATAACTAGTGATTGTTCTTTACTTCTAGATTCTACTTGTTATATACAGCATGCAGCAATAAACAATATTAGTGTAGGTGATAGAATATTTAATGACTCTTTAGGAAATAATCCATTTGTAGGTAATGGACAGTATTATAAAATACAACTTAATACAAACTCATCAAGATACAGTGCTAGAGTAGATAGTAATGGATATATACTTTCTAATATAGCATTGTGTTTTTAAATAAAATAATAATATGGCAGCAAATGCAATAATTAGATTAACCTCAGCAGGAGTATGTTCTGGACCTGTGGATATTTATTCAAATGCAGATAGTTTTGTAACACCTTTTGCAACAGGTGTTTCAATAGCAATATTGACATCCCCCTTTGGATATCTAACACCTCTTCCTTCTGGAACTACTTCGATTAGGGTTCAAAATTCAAACCTTGCATGTAGTAATTTTGAACAAGCAATAATAACATAAAAGATGACAGGAGCAATACAATTTGGAACACTAGGTGTAGATACAGGACCTTTTTACATATACTCAGATGTAAATGAGTTTACAGCACCCTTTGAACAAAACATAACTAGAACACAGTTACTATCAGGATACCCAACAGATAAAGTACCTGATGATACAAATATTATTAGAGTAGTATCTTTTGGAAGTTGTAAAACATCTGTAGAAATAATAGTAGATCCTCAATAATAAAAAGTCTTGTTTTGTTGGTTTTACAAGGCTTCTCCTGGGGTGTAATAGCCCTGGGAGTTTTTTATTTATAACCAAATTAGTTATAAAGAATAACCATCCTTAGTAAATTTATTTGTAATATCCAAAATAAATTCCATATCTTTACCATATTTAACTAAACCCACACCCTATGTCACACTCTGAAGATTTACTCATACAGTTAAAGTCAATGTTAGCTTGGAAGAAAAGTAAAAAGTTTTATGCTGAGAAGTTGCAAATTACAGAAGATGAAGTAAATGAACTTATAAAGGATATAAAAAAAGAGAATAAAGACTCAGCAGAAACATTTATAAAAGATGCAGGTAAACTTAGTGAAGAAGTTGAATTTATAAAAAAAGTAAATAATGAAAAAGGTACATTAGAGAGTACTGTTACTTTAGACTTTGAACCAAAGAATGAATTAGATTTAGCAGCACTTCATAAAATAGATTTAACTAAATATATAATTACAAATTACTGGTCTAAATTACTCCCTAGTGGAAAGTTTACATCTTCGGTATTTTCTAAAAGAAAGCAACCTAAAGATTACACACCAGAAGACTTTAAACAGTTCTTAGAAAACTATAAGTCAAGTTACGTTCCAATACTTGCACCAGAAAGAAATAAAAATAAAGATCTTATAGATATTGAGTTATCCCTTTCAGATTTTCATTTAGCAAAAAGATATGTAGATGGTGATAATGATCCTGGAACTAGAGCTGTTAGATTTATTAATGTAGCTAAAAAACTAATACACAAAGTTAAGTCCGTATATGATATAAATAGAGTGGTCTTTCCTATATCAAATGATTTTTTTCATACAGATAATTATCAAAACCAAACAACAAACGGAACTCCTCAAGATGTCATATTAGATTATGCCAGTGAGTATGAATTAGGATTTGCTATTCTTGTAGATACTATTAAGATGTTAAAGTCAAACTCTATAGATGTTCAAGTAATATTGGTTCAAGGTAATCATGATAGAACTAAATCATTTTATTTAGCACATGCATTAGAGGTATACTTTCAAGATGAGCCAGATGTATTTTTTGATAGAGAAGAAGGCTTAGTAAAAGCAACTGTAATAGGTAGCACATTTATTGGCTTCCATCACGGTAACTGTAAAATAGAGGCGTTACCTTTATTATTTGCAACACATCCAAAGTATAGTAAATGGTTTGGTGATGCTACATATAGAGAAGTTCATACAGGTGATAAACATCACTATATGGCTAAAGAAATAAAAGGGGTGAGGATACAACAAATGCCTAGTTTATCTGGAACAGATAGGTGGCATAAAGATAATAATTTTGTACATAGTGTACGAGCTGCCCTAGCTCTAGTTTATGATTTTAAAGTAGGCAAGGTGGCTGAATTTGAAGAAAGAATATAATTATGGCAACATTGAGAAAATTAGTTTCAGATATAAGATCTACACATAAGATCTTATCTACTGATGCGCTTATAACTGATAGAGCAATAGCATCTGAAGTTAGAGTTAACGCATTGACTTTAATTAAAAGAGAAACTAATATAAGAAAACTCTGGGCCAGTGATACTTTATTTACCACTATTCCTTGTTTGGAAATGGTTGAAGTACCTATATCTGAATGCTGTGAGTTTGCTGATGAGTGTACAGTTGCAAGAACAAAATATAAACTTCCAAGAATGTCTGAAGGGAATTACCAATATGTAATTCAAGGTGTATATTCTATAAATGCTATGGGAGGAAAAGGTACTAAATTAAAAGAGATAACAATAAATAGATACTTAAATTTATTAAAGTTACCAATAATTAAAAAGCAAAGTTACTTCTGGATATCTAATGGATATATGTATATTAGTAACCCATTGCTAAAGTTAGTAAGAATGGCTGCATTATTTGAAGAAGACATACCTAATGAAATAATGTATCCAGATTGTGATTGTGGAAGTCCTGAGTATACAGATGAAGAGTATTGTAAGAACCCTTTAGATAAAGAATATGCATTACCAGGGTACTTACAGCAACAAGTGTTAGCTATGACATCTACAAAACTATTATCTACATACTTTCAAATTAAGACTGATATGAGTAATGAAGGTATAGATGGACAGGCACCAAATGCTCAACCTACGAATTAAAAACTATATAGATGTCTAGAGTCTCTGTTGATTGGAGAAGTGCGAGTAAAGATAATTACAATGATTTTTGTAAAAAGAATCCACTTGTAAATTTAAACTTTGATGAGTGGAGAAATATACTTTATGCATTTAATGACTCTTTTAAACATCACATATTAGAAACAGGTGAAAAAGAAAAACTTCCCTGTGGTTTTGGAGACTTTTCTATAAACAAAAAGAAAAGAAGAAAGGTTAAAGGAGTAGGAGGAAAAGAATTTATTAATCTTCCTATTGATTGGCAAAAAACTAAAGAGAAAGGTAAAGTTATATACAACTTTAATTATCACACTGAAGGATATTTTTTTGGGTGGTTATGGTTTAAAGAATCTGCAAGATTTAGAAATGCAGATCTTTGGTATTTTAAACCATCTAGAGACACATCAAGATTACTCTCCCACTATATAAAGACCGATAAAAAGTACCAACATACATACAACGAATGGAAAAAATAAGCTATGTCATACTATTATAAATACAATTTCGTCTCACCAGAGCCTCTATATGCAACTGTAAAAGAAGAACTTAAAAGTTACTTTGATACTGGTGCAGTGGATGATTTGTTGTTCCCTACATATTTAGACAAGTGTTTAAAAAAGTTAGGAAGAACCACTTACGTAATTAGTGAACAAGTTTTGTTTATAGAAGACTTTGAGGCAAGATTACCAGATAACTTTCATGCAGTTAGGGAAGCTTGGATGTGTGCATCGATACCAGGTAATCCATACCCTGCAGCTTCTTCTTTTTATTCTCAGGCAGCAAATGCAACAACTATTCAAGTATCACCCCTAACAATAGGAGGTACACCTTGTAATAACCCTGAGTGTCAACATCCAAGTTGTGATGGTACGTGTATGCCTGAATTAGTTCAAGCTGTATACAAAACAAACAATGAAATAGCTAGATCATATAGACATAGCTATTTATTAAAACCAGGAAATATATCTACTAGAAAACAATGTGATGTAAATTATAGAAGTGACTGGAACAACTTTGCTCCACCAGTTCGTGAGTTTACTCCTGGATCTGCTTCTTATGATTCGTTTGATATTAGAGATAACAAATTTGTAACTAACTTCAGAAACGGTGTAGTGCATTTATTATTTTATGCTACAGAATATGATGATATAGGTAATCAATTAGTTCCTGATAATTATAGTATAGCTGAATATGTAGAAGCATTTATTAAATTTAAAGT
>Ga0209092_10000881_pt1 | contig 30389 bp, 14 predicted proteins | sample FraStrMetagenome_FD_187446 | JGI IMG/M metagenome (GOLD analysis project Ga0209092, IMG submission 187446) | Marine eukaryotic phytoplankton communities from Arctic Ocean - Fram Strait ARC3M Metagenome (SPAdes) (version 2) | ecosystem: Environmental > Aquatic > Marine > Oceanic | place: Fram...
GTTGTTTCTTGGGGCTTTCAGTCTTCAGTTGTGCTGTCCGATGACTGAGTTGTCGTAGGATTATGTAGAATTTGGTATGTTATTATTATTTTAGGGGTTGTTATTTGGCGACTTTACGGAGAAGTGTCTGTCATCATATCTTAATTTCCAAATATTATTAAGTAATATAGATCTCATTTTCCAAGCCATATTTTGCACTTGTGACTCCATATTTGCATTAGTAACTTCATTGACATAATCATATTGTATTTTCCACATATTCTTACTGTATGTTAGCAGAGATCTTATGAATGCCACATTCCATTCCTGCTGGCTACATCTTCTATGCTTGCGTTGCATTCCATCATAATGTCCTTGTTGGTAGTCACCAAATTTATGAGTTAAAACTCCTCTAAATATATTTTGAATCCCTAACTTGGTTTGGTCATAAAAAGGCTCATTCAGCCCAGAGCAGTTTGTTTGGTCACTCTCCGGTACCACCGCTGCAAAGCCACCAGTCCATTGCAGTATCATCGAAAGCAGCCGTTGCTGGAGAACTAACTCTGTTTCATTCTTCATTAGCATTTTTTAATATTTCCAAGTTGACTAATTCTTTCCAATTTTGCATTTTCACAGGTACACTTTAACACATGTTCCCATGTTTCTTGTTCTTTCTTACACAAAGGGCACACATCATTTGAGCTGGATCCATTTCTTTGCATTATGCTCATAGTTGGTAATTGGTTATGTATAAGTTTGCTCATATTTGATTTCTTTGCTCCACTTTCTCTTCTTGTTGCCTTCCTATGTCCATCCCATTCAATATTGCACATCCATGATTTGTCCATGTGCCAGTATGTCGCCAGTTGCTATTGGAGAATGACACCACCTGCTCCACAAGAATATTGGACGTTGGGCGACGAAATGGCAATTGTAGAGAACATTGTTGTGATGAAAAAAGGGCACATTTTGTAGTTCTTTTTCATAAGGTTCCATCTCAAACATATTCGTCTACCATGCAATTTAGCTGTCTACATCTTCCAGGCTTTTGTCGAGAAGTCCGCGACTTCTCGAGCGATCGCTCCGAGCGATTAACGGGCTCTATAACCTAATATAGGGTGATAACCAGATTGCTTAAATATAGTGAGAGGTTATTACACTATACTCTGAATAAATATCCTACATACGCCGTACAGGGAACTTTATTTTCAGCAGTATAGTACTATAAAAGATAAACGAGAAAAATTTCCTTCTTGAAAGTGATGATTAAAAAGTTAAGAAAATGATTTTAAAAATAAACGCGTGATCATATATTGTAAGAAAGCACCCAAGAAGCATTGATAATTGAGCATCATGCAGGCAATTTGGAAATTTGGACAATACAATGTCAAATTTTGAATCGCAATAGTACAGTACGTGTAATTTAGGCTGCTCTGTAACCATGAAAATCCTAGAGAGGTTCCATACCTCCAGAGAGAGAAGTACCATGGGATACATATTTTGGTTTCGATCGCTGCTGGCGCCAAATTGCTTCGTCTTTTCGACCTCGGAAGGTAAATAAATAGTGTATCTGCATGTGTGCTCACACAACATTTATTGAAGTGTATGAAAGTATCATTCAAATAAATTTCAAATCAATTTGATTCTTAGTTTGAAACGAATAACATAGATATTATATACTAATTACCAATTTAAAAGTACTTAAAAAAACCTCTTTTTGAGAAAATCATAAGAAACTTTTTAAGAAAAGTTAAGAAATATCTTATTTAATTATTCCATAGTTTGAAATTCAAATGAAATTAATTAGGTTTACATATTATCCAATTAAATAGTTTACGAATTCTTTGAGGACATACAAATCCATTTCATAATATTCATACCTATCTAAATTAGCTAAATTCAAACATTAGGTGTCGAATTCTTTTTTTAAACCATCTACTATCAAAGATTTGCTTGTGATAGTAGTTTAAAAATTTCCTATTCATACTATATCATACATACCTATGGGATATGTTCAAATTTGTTAGCACTATAATATTTTAATTGTCTGTCACATTTCTTTGGTTCACATAAGACTGTATGCTCATTTTCAAGAGGACACAAAAAAACTAATCAATACAATGAAAGTTGCTACATTTGCCCTCCTCTCTATGCTCGCCTCTACAAAGGCGAGATCCAACTTGAGACGGCGTGGACAGACAGACAGAGGCTTACAAAAAGATAATGATAAAGGCAAAGAAGATAAAGAATTCATTCACGAGATTTCCAGTCTATTAACTGAAGAAGCTAAAGATATGAAGAATGACAACAAGAAGGACGAAAAGAATGAAGACAAGAATGAAGACAAGAATGAAGACAAGAATGAAGACAAGAAGGACGACAAGAAGGACGACAAGAATGATGATAAGAAGGATGACAAGAAACAAGAGACGTTGATCGAGGAAGACATAATGTGCGAAAAATCCATTTTATCTACTGTCTCTCCTGTTACAACCGAGAGTACAGGAACACCAGAAGAAAAAGAAGGAAAAGGAGACACCACAGTAGGAAATGAAAAAGGATGCGGAAAGGCAAACGATGAAAAAGATAAGGATAAAGAGAACAAGGAAGCAGAGGATGTTAAGAATCCGGATGCTAAACAAGATAAAGATAAGGGAGAGAAAAATGATAATATCAAAGAGGACAACAAGAAAGATAAAAATGGTAAAGACAACAAGAACGATCTGGATTCCGAAGACTCGAAAACAAGCAATATAGAACTTAAACCTCCTACAAGGAACTGATGAATTGCCGAGATACGTCAAGAAGAACATCCTGAACTTAATAGAAAGCTGCATAAATTACATCTTAGTAGAATAAATTTATTCCATAATTGAAATCGTTTCTGCATTTGTGTTTCCTTTTTGCATTAATCAATCTCAAATGAAGGAGACTGTTAAATGGGTATTTCTGCCCGTCATTAAGTAATACGAATTAGTATTATGAAGTGAAACATGTATTTGCTTTTAGCATTCATGAAACAGGCTTCACTTTTGAGAATATTATTTGAATCTTATCCTCAACAAATATCAGGAGTAAAAGAAAATCATCGTATACACTATAGAGTGATTTTTGCTTAGTTTTAGTTCGAAAGCTGCGTTATGCACATAGATAATGACCTCAATGCTTCATCATCTTCGATTGATTGAATTGTCTAATGCTAACACTTGCATTGCATAGAATGGATAATTGGTGAACAAATTCTTCGACCATGGATGCATCATAATTTTTCTTCTCAATGATACTTACCCGATTCCAAACACTTCACTAAATAACAATAATGTAAAACTTTTAATATTTTGAAACCTAGAGATAAATGATTTGTGCACAATGAAAGCACTGTTGAAAATACAGGAAAGAGAGTTTCGTTTAGCGACGGCGTCAAGAGAACATTGTAATTGCAAACGACATGACGCTTTTTCATTTTCGCCAGCTTGAACAAACATACTTTTTCAATTCATGTTAGATTTTTTTAGCTGTATTCGGGGGGGTTTCATTTGTTCATTTGGAAAGGTTTTTTTTTCCAATATGGTATCTGATTTCGTTTAAAATACACTGTTACGCACGACGGAATGAAAGATACGATTTAATGTTGGTACCGTATGGTACATATCCTACACAATATTGATTTTTTTATCCTGTCACCCTCTACGTATGTTGTTGTATATGATATATTTATAGTGGTGTAAATGGCAATGTTCTAAGACAGATCCCTAACCTTTCTCTAGTTAATATTCCTTGATAGATTTTAAAAAGAAAACGAATTGGAGCCGCGAAATTTTATCACAAAAAGAAAGGATCGCTGACCAAGATTATTTCTTGTCCTCGCTTTACTGCTGGCCATTTCATGCAAAGAAATAGTTGCCTTCTAATTTATTCAACAATTGAATATATCGTAACCTTTAATCTCGGCCCCAGATGGCGGAAATCATTGAAATATCAAACCTTACAGCAATTATCATAGTTGCCTTTAAGTCGCTTATTTTATTGATAAGTGGGTTTTTATGTGGAGCAATTTCGGAGCGCTTAGCTGTGCGAAATTCATTAAAATTTATTATCTCAGCAAGAAATTGGAATTTCGCGGTGAAATTATTAGTGTCTGCGTTGGTTGTGGCTTATTTTGAGTCTTCTTCAAGTCGAAAGCTATATGACGATGAATTCGCTCTATCAAACATTTTAGGTGGAGGGGGTTTCATTGATGAAAAGAGTGCGGTTGATTTGGAATCGTTATCGAAATTCATTGCTCGCTTATTAATTTTTACCTTCGCAACTAGATTTGGGTCAGCACTACAAGCCATTGGTCTCACAGGAGGTAAGTTGAATAATTTTAGAGAAAAATCCATGAATTCTGCCTTATCAGACTTAAACATTCAATCATGCCTACTAATAACACTTCTATTGATGAAATTAAGGTATTGCATGTGGGAAAAGTACAGTGTCACAGTTGTTTGCTGAAGGGGAGAAAGAAACTTTTGAAATAATTGATGTTGATGCTATAGCCCATGATGTTCTTGATCCATTAAAGATGGGTCAAGATTCAGCATACAAAAAACTAGTTCAGACATTTGGGGAAGAGATTTTAAACATCCCTAAGACGGATGATACGGAAGTAAACGAAAAATTCCCTACAATAGATCGTGCAAAGCTGGGAGCTATAATTTTTGCTGATAGGTCTAAACGAAATGTATTGAACGGAATCACGCATCCTCTTATAATAAAAATAATGATAAAGGCAATTGTGAGCCAAACTTTTAGAGTACGGTCATGGAAGAATAAAAAGACATTAGTTTGTGTCGACATCCCACTTTTGTTCGAAGGTGGAATCCCTATGCGGTCTTTATTCGCATTGAAAATCACTGTTTGTTGTTCACCCAAGTTACAGTTGGAGCGTCTACAGCAACGCAATCCCGATTTATCATTGAAACAATGCAAAGATAGAATTGCTTCTCAAATTGCAGTGGAGACAAAAATGTCCATGAGTGATTTAGTAATAAGAAATGATGCTTCCTTAGACGATCTCACGACGGAGGTGCGATCTATCAGACGTGATATCTTCATGAGGGTAAAAGCTTGGAATGTGGGCGTTGATCAACTCATTCTATGTGCGTGCGTTATCATTATTTCAAATGTTGTCATGAAATGTATGAGCTAGTCCAATTGAATTATTAGAACTTCCTTCAGTGGGCAGCTTTAGGTCGATTTTGAAATTAAATGCATCAAAAGATTTAAAACTTTTGAAAAAAAACAATTTTCAAATTAGTAAGACTTCCAAATTCAAGCAAGCGCTTCTTGAAGCTTTTAATGCATGAGTCCTCAGCCTAGGTTTGAAGGAGTATGCTCTATCAGATCAACTAAAAATAGAATATTACATCCGAATTAATCTTTTTACAATTTCTATTATGAGGTCTGAAGAAGAAGCTAGGTGTGTCTGGGATGTTGCACCTACTAAATATATAGTTGAACGAATATTCGCAACGTATCCTAAACTATCACCGGGAGATAAATTCAACAAGATCTTTCGCACTGAAAATAATGGGTAAGAAATGCATCTCATATCATTTTTTCGTCTACATTCTTGAATAATAAACTAAGAAGAGACCTCATGCATTATTCATGGAAATTCATAGGGAAGCTTTAGAAAGTTTCTTTACACAAGGAGGAATGCGTTTTTTACTGATTCCAGAGAACATGAAAATATCCATGGTAATGCCATCAAGAATGCAAAAAATTAAATTTTTGGTTATAACGAAAACAGTTAGCGAGATTAATGAGAATAATTTTCATTCAGGAATATTTTTAACAGAATTGGGAGGGCAGACATCTTTTGAGCATTTAGAACTGATGTCGAAAAGCATCCTTCTTCCAGTTTTATCGAATAGACAAAATCAACTAAAATGGGGTGAGGTTGCGACTAGGGAAATAACGGATCGGTTTCATTCGTTTCTCTCGTCAACTACAATTTTATGTGGTCAAATAAAAGGGGAAACTCGACTTCCTATGCCCCCTTTGGATGGTGAATACGGTGTCGTCACTGCATGCAAAAATCGAATAGCGCTCTTAGAGGGTGCAATAATTACTTGGACTAGGCAAATAAAAAATATTTTGAAACAAGATCCCGAATCTCGATTGAAGCTCGGCTTCCATCCTACTCCAGATGTTGAAATCGAATTCTGGAAAAATAAGTCAAGCAATTTGAACTCAATATTTGAACAACTTCAAGGAAATCGTATACGCCGGGTGCTTCGTGCACTAGATCAGGCCAAGTCCACTTATTGTACAACCTTTGCTCGTTTATGTAGAGAAGTTTTTGTTGCCCGCATTGAAGCAAATGACAACGTAAAATTTCTCCACACTTTAGAAGATTGGTTCAATAAACTTAACACATCTGGCGATTTTCCCAATTTAACTTCGCTTTTCAAACCTATGCTTCATGTTTTATTTCTAGTTTGGAAACATTCCGAACATTACAACACACCTGCTCGGCTTGTAGTTCTAATGAGAGAGATTTGTAACTCATTGATAGAGCAAGCTTGTCAATATGTATCAGGTGAACAAATTTTTCAGCTTATTGAAAATGAAGAAGCGTCGGTGGCTGTAAATCGACTTCGTACAACACTTCTTGTGTGTGGGAAATTCAAGTCAGTGTACTTTGAATACAAAGCGAATACATTAACTGAATGTCCAGAAAATCCATGGCGAATCCAGAATAACGCTCTATTTGTAAGATTGGATTCCTTCCTAGAGAGATGCCATGACACATTAGATCTGACACAAACAATCATTCAATTTTCAAAACTATCAAAAATTGAGATTGGAGGTACAAAAGGCAAAACTTTAACTTCATCGATTCAACAAATTCATCTTGATTTCCAAACTGCTATAGATGCATTCAAGAACTTAGAATACGATCTCATGGATGTGAGTGCTAATCAGTTTGGAGATGATTTCTGTGAATTCCAGCAAGCAGTGAAAGAGATAGAAAGACGGCTAGGTGCAGTAGTTTGTCTTGCGTTGGATGATTGCAGCACATTATATACTACATTTCAGCTCTTAGATTCTTTTGATGGTGGATTGTTAGATCGCTCAATACTTCAAGATGAATTAGAAAGCAAATATGTTGACTTAGTTCATGCCTATGGGCAGGATCTTAAGTTAGTACAAGAAGTCTTTCTCAATCACCGCGATGAACCACCTCGAGATACGGCGCTCAATTTACCTCCTATAGCTGGTGCCCTAGTGTGGTGCCGAGGTCTCTTGTCTCGAGTTCAGATTCCGATGACAAAATTATCAGAGCTTGATAGAAAAGTGCTTGATCGAGAAGAAGCCAAAGAAGTTTCAAAAATACAATCAGCGATTGTTGCGTCTCTAAATGAATTCGAAACCATCAAAATCGAAGAATGGGGCAGAGATGTCGAAATTTCTTCAGATGCTAAGTTAAAATTACCTCTTTTGAGACGATCAGAAAGTACACGTGAACTTACGACAAATTTCGACCCTTCGCTGATTCGTTTATTGCGAGAAGTCAAATATTTTCTGCATCTTGAATTAGCGGTCCCAGAATCTGCTCTTCATATTTTCAAATCTGCCGAAGTTTTTCGATCATGGATCGGAAATCTTGATCTTATAGTAAATATGAATAATTCTGTATTTCATCAGCTCTTACCAGTTGAGAAGCCACTAGTTGCTCCATACTTAGCGAAGTTTGATTGTGTAGTTGAAAAAGGAATATGTTTTCTAAATTGGAGATCAGATGGAATTGAAGCATTTATTGGGGAGTCAATGAAACAAGTTACCGTAGTTCATAATATCTTAAAAACAATGAAAGACAATTTTGCTGCAATCGAAGACATCCTACATTCATGGGACACTCCTTTACTTGAAAGGAAAGCTAAACCAGTAGAGAAAGAAGAGTTTGAACGAGCAGCACAATTGATTAAGACTTCTAAATATTCAAGCATCAAAGATACAGGTAAAAAAATTCATTATCTACTAAAAGATACAAATAAAGTTTTAAGGGTTTCCAATGCATCAACGAGTTGGCGAGGCTATCTTGAGTTTGTGAATTCAATTGTTATTGATGGCCTTTCTTCATGTGTTATAACTTCCCTTGAATATCTTTTACAACAAATAAATTATGAGAGCATTATACAGAACGGAAAAATGCCTTTGATAGAAATAAAGTTGGATCTAGAAAATGGGAGTCATATTGAATTTTGTCCTCCCTTAGGTCAAAGTCAGAAACGTAATGGATTGTCGGACCTAATTGATAGTATAGTTGGAACCTTTTTGCATGTATCAACTCTTTTTAAACGATTGGATTCAGAGGGGAAGTATTTACGGGAGATGCACACCGATGTAAGAATAAGCGGTTTTTTATCACTTATTTCAGACTCTATGGATCAAAATATTGCTAAGTGTCTTGAACTGCAAAAAGTCTTCGATGAATATTCATATTTATGGACCACAGATCTCTCGAAATACTTTTCAGATTTTTGTGAAGACGCCTTTATAAAAACTGAAAATGGATCAAAACTGATGGATCTTGAAAAATTTGATAACGCGATAAAGAAATATGTTGAAGTTCAAAAGGACGTTTCGAAATTTAAGTCACCCACTGATATTGGGTGGCTTAGGATTAATACCACTCCTGCCAAGCAGCAGCTGTCACTTTTAGCCACTAAGTGGATTGATATGTTTACCACACACATGCTAAATACAGTCACAGCAACAATGTTATTGCAGCATGAATTCATGAATTCTGTTAACAAAAGACTTGATACAGAAGTATTAGAGGGTCCTGAAAATAAAGATGCCCTCATGACTGTAATGGCGGTTATTAGGGATGTAAGAAAAAAAAAGGATCCAATTACAGAAATTTTTGGCCCTCAGCGTGATTGTTTGGCAATTCTAAAAAATCATGGAGTTGATGTCTTTGGATCGACAATTGCAGGTCAAAATTTGCAGGATTTCATTGAAGAAGTTCCGTTAGTCTGGGAAGCAGTGGTGAAAAAGACATTTAAGAAGAAAGAAGACATACTTCCAATGCAAATGGCTTCAGTTGATTCTTTGAAGGTCGATCTTGAAAAGTTTTATATTTCCATTCGTGAATTCCGTGGAGAATTTCGATCAAATGCTCCTTTTAAGTTTGAAGGTGAATGTGTTGATGCTTATGCTAATATGGATCTATATGCGACAAAATTGGATGATCTTGAGATCCAAGTACTGAAATTTCGAGAGCTAGAAGAGCTATTCGAATTGCAGGAAACAAATTACCCAGAAATACTTGAGACGCGAAACGAAATCAAACTATTGAAAAATCTATGGGACTTCAAAGCTTTAATACACATGACATACTCTGACTGGAGAACTTCTCTCTGGAAAGATGTTAATACAGAATACTTAGAGGACCAAAATAAAAAGCTCCGGAGACAACTCAAAGATAGAGGCAATACAAATCAATCAATGAAAGGGTGGAAGGTTTATCGAGATATTGATGAGTCAATTAGCATCATGAGCATTGTATTACCACTAGTTAATGATCTGCATTCTGATGCTATGAGATCACGACATTGGGCTGCACTTGCTCGAGTTTGTAACGTAAAGATTGTTGACCCATCAGATGAAAAATTTGTTCTAGATGATATGATGACCTTGAAATTACACGAGCACAAAGAGGAAATAGAAGAAATAGTTGAAACCGCAATGAAGGAGCTAAAAATCGAACGAAAACTTAAGGAGATAGAAAACGTTTGGGGCGAAATGATGCTAGAATATATTCCTCACAAAGAAACAGAGATGTTTGTTCCTCGTCCCTCCGAAGAAGTTGTAGAAGGAATGGAAGCGCATCAAATGGAACTTCAAGCAATTTATGGCATGGGGAAATTTATGGAATATTTCAAAGAGCGTGTGCTTCATTGGCAAGTTTTGTTGAGAACAGTCGATGATACACTTCGTATGTGGATGACAGTAACAAAAGCCTGGGCATCTTTAGAATCAATTTTCCTCGCTTCTGCAGATATCCGTGCTCAGCTTCCAGATGATACGAAACGCTTTGAAGGAATCGATTCAGAATTCAAAGAATTAATGAAAGAAGCGGTTATAGAAACTAATTGTGTCAGAGTCTGTTCTGTCGAAGGCCGTTGCAACGCACTCATAGGCATGCGTCAAAGACTTGAAATGTGTCAAAAATCCCTGAACGAATACCTTGATATAAAGAAGAAGATATTCCCCCGCTTCTATTTCGTATCATCAGTTGCTCTACTTGATATGCTTGCGAATGGAACAAACCCACCGAAAATTATGCCATATCTCGGCGATTGCTATGATGCTCTTGCTGACCTTGATTTTATAGAACTAGAAGATACCACGAAAAGTGATAAGATTACTGATACAATGATTGCAAAAGACGGTGAAAAAGTTCCACTTGCTGAACATTTTGCAATGGAAGGCGAAGTAGAATCTTACTTGAATCGCTTAACAGAGGCAATGCAGAATTCACTAAAATTATTATTATCAGATGCAATTGAAAAAGCGGCTAATTGGGAAATTGAATTACCCCGTCACGAATGGCTCTTTAACTATCCAGCCCAATTATGTATCACAGGAACACAAATATATTGGACTGATGAAACACAGCTAGCTCTCGAAGAATATGAGGGTGGACAAGAAGATTCTGTAAAGCGATACCTACAAATATGTAACTCTCGACTACAGGCACTTATTCAATTAGTTCTCGGTGATTTGATTCCAGCTGATAGAACCAAGATAATTTCTCTTATTACTATGGATGTACATTCCCGAGATGTTGTAGATCGTTTAGTAACGCAGAAAACAGAAGGCCCGAGCGCATTTGCTTGGCAACAACAGCTTCGGTTTGAATGGGAACAGCCCAGCAATGATGTAGACGTAAAAATATGCGACTTCAGCTGTAAATATTTTTATGAATGGGTTGGAAATACGGGACGTCTAGTCATAACTCCTCTAACAGATCGATGTTATATAACTCTGACAATGGGCCTGAAGCTTTTCTTGGGAGGGGCGCCTGCAGGACCTGCAGGAACAGGAAAAGTGAGTATATTTAGTTTTTGCATTTACTATTTTCATTGCACAAACTAACATTGCGATCCTATCTCTATAGACTGAAACTACAAAAGATTTAGCACGAGCATTAGCAATCCCTTGCTATGTCTTTAATTGGTAAGGGATCCAAAATTGCCAAATTTTTTGCTTACTTACGATATCTATTCTAACTTATTCTATTATCTGCAAACTATCATCTGCAAAACAATTGATCATAGTTCTGATCAAATGAATTTCCAATCTATGGCAGACATTTTTCGTGGCCTTGCTCAAACTGGTGCATGGGGATGCTTTGACGAATTTAATCGTATTCCAATTGAAGTTCTTTCTGTCGTAGCCACTCAAGTCAAAACAATTCAGGATGCAATAGTAAGATTTTCAAAACCAGAGAATCGTGTCGAAAAATACAAGAATTTGCCCGCAGGCACTCCACCTACTAAAGTAGGGTATTTTGATTTTATGGGAGACGTCATTTCACTCATACCAACTTGCGGCTTCTGGATTACTATGAATCCTGGTTATGCTGGACGCACGGAATTGCCAGAGAACTTGAAGGCACTCTTTAGATCATGTGCTATGATTCGACCCGATATGAAGCTTATCCAGGAAAATATGCTGATGTCTGAGGGATTCCAGACAGCTAGAGCTTTATCAGTCAAATTCAATACGTTGTATGAACTATCATCAGCTCTATTATCAAAACAACCTCACTACGATTGGGGGCTTCGTTCAGTAAAATCCGTTTTAAGAGTTGCCGGTGGTATGAAAAGAGCTAATCCTGATCTTGACGAAAGTCAAGTGCTTATGAGAGCCCTTAGAGACTTCAATACACCCAAGATTCCTATTCACGACACACCTATCTTTTTAAGGCTTATAAACGATCTCTTTATGGGCCTCACAGTAGATTCTAAAGTAGATGAAGGCTTGAAGCAAAAAATTGTCCATGTTGCAAAGGAGGAAGGTCTCCAGTATGACGAAATGTTTGTGAATAAAACATGCAACTTTCAAGAATTGCTAGATGTACGGCACTCGGTCATGCTTTTAGGTCCAGCTGGGTGTGCAAAAACTACCATATGGAAAACTCTTCAAAGTGCACATAATCTTGATAAGCCAAAAAAAACGTGCGTATGCGAGACTGTGAATCCGAAAGCAGTAACTGGAGACGAATTGTACGGCTACATGACTCTTGCTAAAGATTGGAAAGATGGTGTCCTCAGTATTATAATGCGTGGAATGAGTAAAAACTTTTCGGATCAAGGCTTCCATCAATATCAAACTTATAAATGGGTTGTTCTAGATGGAGATATCGATGCTGTGTGGATTGAGTCTATGAATACTGTTATGGATGATAACAAGGTTCTTACTCTTGTTTCAAATGAAAGAGTTCCTCTTTCACCAGCAATGAGAATGGTGTTTGAAATTAATTCGCTTAAAAATGCTACTCCTGCAACTGTATCTCGAGCAGGAATTTTATATATAAATGAAGTTGATATTGGGTGGAGACCGTTCATGGAGACTTGGGTTCAAAAACGGAAAAGTTCCACCGAAAAAAATTGTCTACCTAGCTTATTTGATAGATACATAGATGCGCTTGTGGAAATGACAAGGAGAGGGTATAAAGAAGTTACAAGGATCCGATTGATTAATAAAGTGAGCACAATCATTTATCTTCTAGAAGGTTTGCTCCCAACCATACCTGAAGAAAAGTTAACATCAGAGAGTATCGAAATGGTATTTTCATTCTCGGCAATGTGGGCATTCGGAGGTCCAATGATTGTTGATAAGTCAGGAGATTATAGGAAGAAATTTTCAGAAGAGTTTGCATCCACTTTTGGAGCAAAATTTCCAAAAGATGGGCAATGTTTCGATTATTTTTATGACACCAATACTGGTGAGCAAGTGCATTGGCAAACAAAAGTTCCAAAATATGTTTCTGTCCCCATTGGAAGAAAGTCTGGTGAATTTCCGTTCTCTTCACTCTTTGTTGAAACTGTCGAAACAACTCGAATGACATTTCTCCTAGACGCGCTTGCAAAAAATGGCAAGTATACTATGTTTGTTGGAAATGCAGGCACAGGAAAAACAGAAATTATGAACAATTATCTTGGAAGTCTTGATAAAGAAACAGATGGTATTATAAGTAAAAACATTGTGATGTCCTACTATACTTCATCGTGCACCCTTCAACAGGAAATGGAAGGTTATATCGACAAAAGGTCAGGAACATTCTTTGGACCACCCATGGGCAAGAAAATGATTTTTTTCATTGATGATATGAATCTACCTTTTGTCGAAACATATGGAACTCAGAACTCTATCGCACTCCTTACACAACACATTCAATACGGGTCTATCTTTGATCGTACAGACCTCGGAATGAGGAAAAATTTAGTAGATATCCAATATATTGCAGCTATGAATCCAACGGCAGGATCTTTTGAAGTCTGTGAGCGCTGTCAGCGACATTTTGCGACTTTTGCAGTTACTATGCCTTCTAAGTCGGATTTAACAACTATTTTTTCAAATTTATTTAGAGGACACCTGGAAAGCTTCCAGCCTGCAATGCAAGAATTGACTGGGAAAATTGTTGAAACCGCTATTCAAGTTCATGAAGCTGTTAGTTCCAAATTTCTCCCATCAGCAGTCAAATTCATGTATAATTGGAACATGAGAGAGCTCACAAATATTTTTCAAGGTTGTTGTCTAGCGAAAGGAGACTATTATATTAAGCCAGAAATGCTTTCTCGTCTCTACATACATGAAACACAACGAGTTTATTCTGATAGGCTGACCTCAGAAGACGAAATTGAAATTTTTAATTCTTTGTTTATGGACATCGCAAAGAAAACTCTAGGTAGTGCTAAAGAGCACTTTGCCACCCCACTAGTGTACACAAATTTTGTAACAACAACAGATGGCTCGTATCTCCCTATTCCGTCAATAGAAAAATTAAAATCAGTATTGGATTCAAAGCTGATTGAATATAACGAAACATTTGCAATGATGGATTTAGTTCTTTTTGAGCAAGCTATGTTACACATCACACGAATCAATCGCATAATTCAAAATCCAAATGGAAATGCTATGTTGATTGGAGTTGGAGGTTCAGGGAAACAGAGTTTATGTCGCCTTGCAGCTTTTATTAGTGATTATGAAGTAAAACAATTAGCAATAACTTCAAAATTTAAGGTAGATGATTTGAAAGAAGAATTGCAAGCGATGTATCTGGCTGCTGGTGTGAAACAAACACAGATTGTTTTTTTGATGACAGATTCGCAAATTGTGAACGAGCAATTTTTGGTCTATATCAATGGTATACTGACAAGCGGATGGATAGCAGATCTATTTCCTAAGGAAGATATTGATAACATTTTAGGATCAATAAGCAATGACGCAAAAAGTGCTGGCATTCCTGATACACCTGAAGCGCGCATTAATTATTTTATTTCCAGAGTCAAAACAAATTTGCACGTGGTCCTTGCATTCTCTCCTGTTGGTGATACTTTTCGTATAAGAGCCAGAAGATTTCCTGGCCTCGTAAATTGTACTGGCATTGATCAATTTCACCAGTGGCCACGAGATGCCCTTGTTAGTGTCGCCCAGCGATTTATAAATGATGTTGAGATGAGTGGACCCGAAAATATCAAAGAAAGTTTGTCAATTCATATGGCAGAGGAGCATTTAAGTGTAGCAAGAATGTCTCAGTATTATTTGGAAACTCAAAGGCGTTACAACTATGTGACACCAAAATCATACTTAGAATTGATATCTTTCTTCAAGTATCTCCTTGGAAACAAAAGAGGGGACTTACAAAGATTGATCGACCGTTTAGATGTTGGATTATCAACACTGCGTAAGACGTCAGAGGATGTGGCTGAGTTGCAGAAAGATATCAAATATACTATGGAAAAAGTGGACGAGAAGAAAATAGCGACTAACTTACTTATACAGGAAATGAGCGTACAGAAGGCGGGCGCAAAGAAGCAACAGGATGCTGCACAAGTCGAAGCAGCAAAAGCTAACGAAGAGTCAAGAAAAGCAAATGAAATTGAAACGAAAGCAGAAGAGGAACTGAAGCAAGCAAAACCAGCCATGGAAGCTGCAGCATCTGCTGTTGACTGCTTAAATAAAGGAATGCTGACGGAACTGAAAAATCTTGGTAAACCTCCCTCCGGAGTGGATAAAGTCACCAATGCGTGCATTATTCTTATTGAAAAGGAATATAATCCTAAAAAGCATACCTGGGATCGTGCAAAGAAAATGATGGCAAATGTGGATGCTTTCAAGAAGAAACTGGCTGAGTTTAAAGGAGAAAGTATGTCAGAGCAAGAAGTGAGCCTTCTCCAAAAGTTTATCAACGAAGAATCATTTACACCTGAAAAAATGGCCTCAAAATCTGCTGCAGCTTCTAATCTTTGCACATGGGTTGTAAACATTTATTCCTATAATCGAATATATGTTAAAGTCAAACCTTTAATGGATTCATTAGAAGCCGCGACAGCAAGTAAAAAATCAGCAATGGATAGTTTTGCTGCTGCTGAACGTCAAGTTGCAGAGGTAGAAAGCGAGCTGAAAGCGTTGGAAGCGAAATATGAGGAGGCATTACGAGAAAAAGAAGAGGTGCAAGATCAAGCTCATGCTCTCATGAGGAGAGCTGATCTTGCACAACGCCTTGTTGGAGGATTAGCGAGCGAAAATGTACGATGGGGAAACGAAATTGAAAAAATGCGTAAAAGTGCCCTTACACTTACTGGGGATTGTATGCTTGCTGCTGGCTTTGTATCATACGTAGGAGCATTCAATCAAGAACTGAGAGAAGACTTATGGAAAAATCAATGGACAACAGATCTAGTTAGCCGAAACATTCCCATGACTGACGGTTCAGATCCGCTATCAATGCTTACAAATGATGGAAATAATTCCAAGATGATAGCAGAGGGTTTACCAAGTGATAGAATATCTATTGAAAATGGGTCAATCATTACGAATTGCAAACGATGGCCTCTTATGATTGACCCTCAAGTACAAGGAATCAAGTGGCTAAGAAAAAAAGAAGAGGGTAACGTAGATGTTATTCAATTGTCTCAAAAGAATTGGCTAAAAGCAATTGAAGGAGCTGTTACAAATGGACGATGCGTTATCATTGAAAACCTCGGGTCTGATATTGACGCGACTCTCGATCCAGTTTTATCCAGGGCTATTTACAAAAAAGGCCGAAATCTCTACCTAAAACTCGCAGGAGAAGAAGTAGAATATGATATTGCTTTCCAATTATATCTACAGACAAAATTAAGTAATCCACACTATAAGCCGGAAATAGCTGCACAATGTACTCTTATTAACTTTATCGCAACAGAAAAAGGACTGGAGGACCAGCTTTTGGCTAAGGTGGTTGAGATGGAGCGAAAGGATCTGGAGGAAAAGGCCCAAGAACTAGCTTCTGCCGCTATAAAGTATCAGCTCCAACTTGTAGCATTGGAGGATGAGCTATTGGAACGGTTAGCGGATGCTCCGGACGACATTCTAAGTGACGTACCACTAATTGAAGGCTTAGAAGCAACAAAGAAGACGGCTAAAGAAATCAATGAAGCAGTGGAAATTGGTAAAATAACTCATATGGAAGTTGAGAGTGCAAGAGAAGCATATCGGCCTCAAGCAGCTGAAGGTGCAATGCTTTACTTCATTTTGACAAAGCTCTGTGCAATTGATCATATGTATCAATATTCATTAGATAGTTTTGTAACTTTTTTTGAAAAGTCAATAAAGAAGGCAACAACAAAAAAGAATCTTTCAGATCGTGTTGAGAGTTTAAGGGATTCGCTGAGAATCACAATTTTTACGTGGGTATCCCGAGGTCTTTTTGAGCGTCATAAGCTAATTTTTCTAGCTCAGTTAACCTTCAATTTAATGAAGCGAGGTATCATTGGTGATGGTGATTGGAATGAGGCCCATTTCCAATTCCTAATGAGGGGTCCAACGAAAGCATCGGAAGAAAATCCTTTGCAGTGGTTGCCAAACGCAGCGTGGATGGGGATTTCAGCTTTGTGTGATATAGATGAATTTATGAAATTAAAGAGTGATCTTGTAGAAGCTTCGCCACGTTTTCAAGAATGGTTTAATTCAATTGCCCCCGAAAATGAAAAACTCCCGCTTGACTGGGCTGGTCTGGATCGGATACCATTTCAAAAAATGATGGTTTTGAGGTGCCTCCGACCTGATCGCATAGCATCGTCCCTTAATAATTTCATTAGAAGAGTCCTTCCTAAAGGGGAATTATATGCCGATTGTGACTCAACACTGAATGGCTTAGAAATTCTAGATCAAGCTCTCTTAGATTCAACTCCAAAAACTCCACTTTACTTTATTCTTAGTCCTGGAGCAAATGTTGTCGCTGACTTAGATAATATGGCACTGAAATATGGATTCCAGAAAGGTGTCTCATATCACAATGTTAGTATGGGCCAAGGACAGGATATTGTTGCTATGTCGTGTCTTGAAGCTGCCCACCGTAACGGGCATTGGGTTATTCTCAACAACGTACATCTCATGCCCAGGTGGTTGGTCGAGTTAGAAAAGAAACTTGATGAATATGCTATAGAGGGGAGCCATGAAAAATTCCGAATTTTTCTGACTAGCGATCCATCGAAAAGCATCCCTATCGGTATTCTCAGTCGTTGCATTAAACTTACGAATGAACCTCCAGCAGGATTGAAAGCCAACTTAAAACGAGCATGGTGTTTCTTTTCTAAAGAATATATTGAAGACGCTGATTCTAAAACAAAAAGTATTTTGTTTGGTCTCTGTCACTTTCATTCTATCATGATGGAACGTAAGATGTTTGGGCCAATGGGATTCAATATGAAGTATCCATTCAGCATTGGTGATCTTCGCGATTCAGCAACGTGTCTCCAAAATTATATGGACAATAGCGGAGGCGGAAAGATACCTTGGCAAGATCTAAAATACATATTTGGAGAAATAATGTATGGTGGGCATATTGTAAATGACTTCGATCGATTACTTGCAAATGAATATTTAAATTTCTACATGAAGGAAGAGCTTCTCGATGAAACAGAAATGTATCCTTTTGCAGAAGATGAGAAAGGCATAAGCTTCATGTGTCCTGCTCCAACTACCTTCAACAAATATATAGATCATATTGATAATAATATGGGTAATGAAACTCCCATTGCGTTCGGGCTTCATCCCAATGCAGAAATAGAATTCCGAACGCAACAAAGCGTAACATTGTTCAAAACTCTTCTTGAACTACAACCTAGGCAGGCATCCTCAGGAGATGGTGTCGCAACTCCTCAACAAGTAGCAGAAAATGTTGCAAATGAACTCTTAGATAAATTCTCTGAGAAAGCATTTGATGTTGAAGATCTTGTGAGAAGTCTCGACGAACAAGGGCCGTACCAAAATGTTTTCATTCAAGAGATGGATGTGATGAACGTCCTTTTATCTGAGATTAAGAGATCTATTAAAGAACTTCAATTGGGTTTCGCTGGCGAACTTACAATAAGTGATGCAATGGAAAGTCTAATGTCATCTTTCTTCATGAATACTCTACCAGATTCATGGAGAAAGCTTTCATGGCCCAGCATGCGCCCTCTCGGGTCATGGATAATGAATTTTTCAGACCGTTTAAACCAGCTCGAAGAATGGATGCATAATCCCAGCGAAATTCTGAAAGTAACTTGGTTAAGTGGATTAGTGAATCCAACAAGTTTCTTGACTGCGATCTGCCAAGTAACGGCACAAAGGAATCATTGGGAATTGGACAAACTTGTCACTTTCACTGACGTGACAAAAAGAATGTCGGCAGATGAAGTGGATATCCACTCTCGGGATGGAGCGTACATAATTGGACTTAGCATGCAAGGTGCCAGATGGGATATGAATAATGTACAAATAGAAAAGAGTAGACCGAAAGAAATGTTTTGTGGTATGCCAATAATGAATGTCAAAGCCGTGACTAAAGAAAAGGCTAATGTCGGAGGAGTGTACAATTGTCCTGTTTATATGACAGAGATGAGAGGACCAACATGGTTTTGTAATGCCCAACTAAAAACAAAAAGTCCTACAGCACGATGGGTTCTTGCTGGAGTAGCGCTAATAGCGGACATAGCTTAAATTCGGGTTAACAAATTTATTAAATTTAATGCTAGAGATATGATTTTTCTTTATTTACAGTTAACAAGCTCGGATAATTTGATTGTAAATTTGATATGCGATGTTATCATTTCATAGCTTCTCTTACTGTTTTGGAGCAAAAATTCCTCTTTGTACGGTGGTGATGCGATCTCCCAAGGAAAGTGCAATCCCTTGTGTTTTTGAACGAATTCGAATGTAGCCTGCAAGTTTGCCGTCATTGTCTGATTTCTTTTCGACAGAAACATTCACGAGAGCATCTTCTCCGAATACACTGTAATTATGAAGTACAAAATACAAAAGAGGTATGGCATTAGAAAAATAACAAAATAATCAAAAAAGGAGCCTTGAATACAATGCTTTACACCCGCATTAAATTACATAAACGCACCTCCTAGCATAAAGGTTGGCAGCAAGGAAATTGCCTGAACCTTCGGTGACTTGTGGAGTGAGGCACGACATATTCGTAGAATCAACAATATGATTGAGAAAGGTGAGGAGGTCTGTAATTGAGGTTGATATCGCAACCTTATTTTCCCACTCAAATTCAGCCCACATTGACCTGAATAGTTCATCAGTACAGGTTGCAGGTCGAATGTAGTCCATAATGTCCATATGTATATCATTCATATTAATGTAAACTTTTTCGCCAGAAGCTGTATCATCATAAACAGCTGTTCCAAAAATATGACCTGTTTCAGTGGAAGATACTTTGATGCTGGCACGAAGAGTAATTTGATCAAGAGGGCCAATGTTTTGGGTGTTTGGCCTCTCTACAACTTTCATGTCCCCAAATGTACTTAACTCAACGGTTAGATTAGCCAAAGTGTTAGGAGTTCGATTAATGACCAGAATTTCCAGGGAAATATCGTAGTCATGAACAGTAACGGATGCTTCGGCATACACTGGGTCGGCAAACCCACTTAATTGGTAAACATGACTGAGTTCGCTACTCAGAAGGGAACTAGCCTCGCCGTATCCGGTGGCACGTTCTAAATCTCCTCCATCAAGATCCAAATCTCCAGCTTGGACTGATGTAGACAAAAGCTGTCGGAAATGAATCAAATCATCAGCCTGTGTGACAGGAGCTGCTACCTCTTTTTCTGCTGCTTCGTTGACTTCCTTTTCTTTCAATGCATCCAAAAATTTCGAAAATGTAATTTTTCCTTCATCCATAATAGTCTCTTTCAACATTGAATTCGCTTTGGGGTCCAAGATGACACGGCAGCATAGTGTGATTCTTTCTTTGCTATCAGATAAACTTGATTTTTGTGCGGAAATTGAAGTTTCGGCCATTTTCACCAAACCACACATAATTAGTAAAGATTTGACATTCATTTCCTTCAATTTCACTGCATCGAAGTCATTTGGTAGATCTGCAGCTCTGAGACACATTTTGGTTAGGGACGAAGCAAGAATTGAACTAAGAAAAACATCTCCTTCAATAATCATTTTACGCAGTGATGAAATAGACTTATCAACTTCGACAGTTTTTGGTTCTGAGTAGATTGTTTGCGTAGCGTATGTGCCATCCGAAAGAACAACGTTCTTTGTTATAATTTTCGGAGCTTCCTCCTCTTTGCTCTCTGATTTTTGTTCTACTTTATTCACAAAAGGTGCTTCGCCGATCTGTTCTGTAATGTCTCCAAAGGCTTCTTCCAAAATTTCTGGTGACGTACTATATTCACCAAGGATCCATAGGCAAACACACATGACTGCGTTGGAAGAGACTTCATCAATACTGTTAAGAAGCTTATTCAAAACACTTGCACGGAGATCAGGGTATTGCTCCACAATACCACGAACAAAAGAAACAACCTGTATACCTCCATCGGATGAAAGCAAATCCAAAAGAGTTTGTACTACGCTTTCTGCTACCTCTGGGAATCGTGTAGCACAGCCGTGCATAGCCTTGACAAGCATGTTCCTGTAGACGAATCCCTTAACTTCAACAGAAGCTTCATTCTCCTCTTTGGTTTTAGTAACCTCACGTTTCAAGATAGCGATAACATCCGAAACGTTTCTAGTACTGACACAATCCATTGTAATATCCAGCACCTTCTTGCAAACGTCAGGGTTAGGAGATGACAAAGCGCGGAGAATGTCCATAAGACTTTCCTGAAGAATCTTTGGGTGTTTCTTTTTCAAATCTTCCAAGCGTTCCAAGACAATCAACTTCACATTATTATCGTTTTGTGTGTTCAAGAGTGTTGAATAAGTTACAGCAGCGGCTCTGACGGCAGTGGGGGCATTTGACAAAGAGACTAATGTCCAAGCAGCCTCGTAGGAAACACTCGGAGAAGTGGAGGAAAGCATTTGGAAAAGCACACGAACAAAACGGGATTTTTGGTTAGGGTCTTTCCGGCAGACGTTTCGTGTGAGTTCTAGCACGAGTAGAGCAAATCCATCTCCGAATTTTCCAACATCGTCCATGTTTTGAGCCAAGAATTGAATAGCAAGATCTTCAGATTGATTGAAGAGCATTAAAAAGGCATTTCTTCTTGCTCCAATATCAGTCTCCGCCACTAGGAAGTTTTGAATGAGTTCTGGGGCATCCGGAATAAGTGTTTCTCCAAACATTTTGTGAGCGTGAAAGACTGTCATGACAGCATTTTTACGAACATACTGATGACGATGTTCCAAGCAGGCTTTAATACTGGGGACAAGCGGTTGCAGAATTTCTTCCACTTTTACCTTGCACAAGAAGCGAAGCATGGATCCACGTACATACTCATTAGGGTGGTTCAAATCTTTCATGAGGGCGTTACAAACCAAGAGCATCTCAGGAAGCATTTTCCTTTGTACAGGAGGGCCTCCAGATGCAGCACGTAGAAGTTCCTCCGATGTAGGCTCCTGGTATTTTGGTACCACTTCCCAGTAGAGCATACAGAGTTTTTTGAGGGGTTTGTTGTTACAATTGATGCAGAACCTGATAACTTGCATTAGAATTTTGGGCATTGCTTCTCCTCCCAGCATGGCCATAATTGCTGCCTTCACGGCGTGTATTTTAACCTAATCATTTTAAAAACGCAATGGTTATATAATTAGTTTTCAAAGGAACACAATCAAATTCAATGCTGATGATTTTCTTGGTTTGTTTCATTGTTTCATTGCTTCATCGTTTCATTATCGCAGGCACGCAAGACAAAGGTCGTTCAAAATCTCTGTTTGTGTTCGTACTTTATTACGTGAACTTAAGTACAAAGCTACGCAAAACTCAGTCGGCATCTTTGAAAAAAGATCATGATGAAAGTATCCTCTCATGAACGACTAAAAAACAACCTCGCGGAATAATATTCAAAACATCTTACCTGAGGATCATTGCTCTCAAGGTTCTGAGCTATCTCATCCTGTGATGGTAATCCACCTGCTGTGGTGTCTTGGGATAATGTGAAGGTGCAATAAGATTCTATGCTATTATTGGGGGCCACCATCTTGGGCTTGTTTGTTTTCGACCTCGTTGCCAGGCGACTATTTATTTGATGTGAATGAGTCCTGCAACACCAGATTTCGAAGTTATTCGTATGTGTCAATATAGGAAGAGATAATATTACGAGAATCCTTACGCGAAATATTTAGGGAGGTTTTCTACACATGCCCACGCAATTTCAGTTTTGGATCCGGTTCTCGTGCCCATAGGTGCAGGAGTCATAATGGCCTAATTCATTTGATATGTTTGTCCTGTTTGTACACGGGTATCTACAGAGGGTCTTAAACGTGGGTATGAATACTCTCTTCAGAGAAACATAGGATATTCATTATAGTCTTACTTTCTTAGTTGGTTTTATCGTACGTGTTTGTAAGTATTCATGTGTATCTATGGTTATGTCAATGCTTGCATCTAAACACGTAAGAGACGTTGCACTTCTAAATAGATGGATAGATCATTTTAATATTCTACTATATTGAAAGAGGAATGTTATTTTACTTAGCAACACCGTTCAACTTGTTATCAGCTCCGGGTTTGGAAGCACTTTCAACTCCAATCGAACGTGAAGGGAAGAGATTCCGGTGCTGCTACAGATTTGTCATCTAGTTCTTTGGATTGCGCTGTTTGAGGTTCGATAGAACAGAAAATTGCAAGGAAAGAATCATAATCATAGACTTTCGTCATTCGATATTTGGGTGATAAGACTTTCAATGCAGGATATTCACTCTCCAGAATATCTCCATCAATAGTATGCCACGACAGCAAATACATACAACGAACATTCATGAGAAGAAGATTACGAACTCTTTCAAATCAGCAGCAGCCGCAGAAGTAGTATTTCGATGAGGCGTTCTACCAATCAAGTTCAAGATGGTCTCTTGTTGTTGACTTCCATGATTACCATGATATGTGTCAAATATTCGTATGATAAATTAACATGCAGCAACTCGAAGGAGAAAGACTCAACCAACAAAATTCACCGTCATGATTCGATATCTAAAGCATCCAAGAGAGAGAATGAGGAGAATCGTAAGGATCAAACCAAAGTAAGAGCAAAGAATGAACAAACAAATCAAATAGTGTTTCCATGGGAACCATTATATTCTGAAATAAATAATCTTGATAATGATGGCAAGAATAATCATGATTCTGTGATTGTAGCAGATATTGAATGTAAACGAACAAAGAAAGTCAATGTTAACTATGATTTTATTGCTAGCATGACTTTTGCAAATGCCCATTTGAGAAAACCTTCATGCCCCTGTTGTCAGTGATGTATTTGACAATGGTAAAATAAAAAGTGTTTGCATGATATTGATTTATTGAATAAATTCATGAATGTCCACCATAAATAAAGAAATCAAAATAAATCAAATAAATTAAAAATAGATATTACTTCTAAATCCCAAATTATTTAACATTTATTGACATGTTAATCTAATTGATTGAATTCAGTGGGCGTACGAATTGCCTGAGCACAAGCTGGGCTGGATCAGTGCAACCGACTCCCAATCCACATGACCAGGGATATAAAATAGCCCAGATCCCTGGTGACATGAAGGAGCGTTGATTGCTGTATTGTCTTTATTTAAAGGGAGCATCTAAAGTTACATCTGTGTTTATGATATAGATACCAAGATATGGAATTTAAGGAGGTCCGTATCCGATAAGGTTTCCGGAGGCATATTGTTCGGCAAGAGTTTGTCCAGTAACGGCTTCTCCAACCATAGCACCCATGATTCCCATCATAGCGGCACGTCCTTGGTTGATCTCCATATCGAGCTTGTATTTGAGCTCATCTCCCTCAAGAACATTAGGGACAAAAGGACGTCCGTATCCACATCCGTAGTCTCCAGAGTAGTTGGAAGCAGGCCAGATGGCAAGCTCGCAAACTCCGCAGAAGAAAACGATTTGAGAGATTCCAGCAAGAGGAACAGAGAAAAGTCCGTTCATACCGTTGGGGATATCAGAGAAACGGATTCCCAGTTCCTTGGAAAGGTATCCTGGGAATTCAATATCAGCGTTGTGGAAAAGCATACCAACTACAGCAGCCATGGCAACACGTCCGTGTTTGCGCTCTACGGCACGACGACGCTCGAAGTTAGCGTGGAAAGTGGCGAATTTGTTGGCTGGGTCTTTGGATTCATCGAGCCATCCAAGGGGATCGAAAAGTCCAAGAGGAGCAGTAACTCCGATCTCAGGGTCAAGGGAGCTTACAGCAAGGGCAGAGTTCTGTGATTTAGTTGTTACATTTTTACATGAAAAAGGTGAGAGACAATTGAAACATGGTAAATGATGAAAGTCGAGTTGAATGGATGCAACTCATATACAAGGGATACAAGAATGGGACTTAGTTTCTACAGCCTTTCGTCATTTCTATATCTATCCTGAATTCTCCTTCTGATTAAATTTCTTTATTCATGTCAAGAGTCGAAAATTCTGGAACTTTCACTTATTCAGTCTGTAGGTTGTATTTTTGTCCCATTCTCATCTTCCTTCGAACATTCATTCATAGTCAACATACCTTTGCGGCCATTTTGGCGGGGGCAAAGGCGGCAGCGGAGCCAGCAAGAGCAGTAAGAGCGGCAAGAACCTTCATGATAACAGTGGATATTTTCGCAAAATAAGAATATGAGATACGCTATTGTTGCAGTTAGCTATTCTACCTATCAACACGGAATCCTCAAAGATAACGTAGACTGCGTTCAACCTCCTATTGAAACTTCTGGTTGTGCAAATCTTTCCAGTTTCGAATACTTCAAGAATGTGATACCAGATAGAACGTGGTTCCACGTTGTTTCAATCTTCCTATGTACTTTCCTAACTTACGTACTTTTGTTCCATCCATTATTATTGGATCGTCCCAATGCAAAGAGCTTTCCCTATGTTCCTTGGTAGAATCATAATTGTTTTGAAATATTCATTTTCTATTTTTGAATGTTTATTGCGTCATAAATTTATTTACGAACATCCTACAGAAGAACATTTTATCTATTTATTTATTTTCTCACTTCCTCCATCCTTCCCAAAAATTGAAGTTCTACGTAAGAATTACGTAATGCCATATTCATATCCTCCAAAGAACACTTGTAGATTGCTGAGTAATCTCCCTCTCTCTCAAGAACATATTTCCAATTTGACTAACTAGTTATTGTTATTGTTATTGTTGTTGCTATTGTTATTGCTATTGCTATTGTTATTGTTATTGTTATTATAAGCTTTCAAACACTTGAACGAGACACAAGATGAGAATTTCATTCACCCTGATCCATTTCTTTTTATGACTTCCTTGGATAAAGTAAACGACGTATTAATATGATGAAAAAATAAAAACACAATATTTGCTAAAATAATGTCAAAAGGAAATGTCAGCAGTGATCATAAAAAACAATATAAATGTACGGGAATCTGCTGGAGAACATTTAAAAAACTGCTACAACCGACATAGAAACACATTGACTCACCAACTACCTAAACTACCTAACCACAACCATTCAATCAAAGATCTGCAAGTCGATCAATCCTAAACATACAAAATACATTCTTGTTGAAGTTTTCATGAATATAGACTAGCATGGCAGTTTCGCAACGCACAAACAAAAAAGCAAGATCGACGCGAAAAGAAAGTTCCCGTGAAGAAACAAAGAAAGAAATTGAGTCCGGATCAAACAATCATCAGTCAATATCGAATACCGAGGGGAGCTCATTCTACAAAATTGGGAAAACTGTGTTCGAATCCCTTCTCATATGGCTTGTTATGACATATTTCTTAAAAAACATGATTCTTAAGGAACTTCGGAACAAGGAGGATGAGGAATCTTAAAATAATAAACAGTATCATTTTGGGGGATAGGTTTCTTCCTAGAGATTCTCGAATTTATGACTCTTAAAAGTTCTACATAATAAATTACTATACAATACTTGTTTAATGTTGCATTCTGATCTATTATCTCAAGAGTGCGCAATACGGAACTATCTATTGAATCTGTTGTATTCCTCTTTCACGATTATATTCGTCTGATTTTGAAGCCCCGTTTTTACCTGCTTTTATTTTTTCAAAGGTTGACTCATCCGATATATTCCTATTTTCTGCCTCTACTCTAATTCCCCTTGGTATTGTGTCATCTATATCTTTGTTAGTATCTCTATCAGTAGTCGTGGAATAATCTGGCTTGCATTCATTTCGTTTTCTTCCATGTTGATGGTGACGACCATTTACTTCAGCATGTAAGTCTATTTGTTTCTCAAATTGCGATCTCAAAAACTCAAATCGGGCATCTCCTTTCATCATGAAGTACTTTCGTCCATCTTCCTCACGGAAAGAAATAGCATCGCCCATTACTTCTTTGTAATACTTCTCTTCCATCTCATTCTTATGAGAACTAACTCCAACTGAAGATGTTCCACACAGAAGAGAATTGAAAATAACATTCGTACAAAGAGATGTTACAATTTCATTGACGGCGCTGGTATCGGTAACAACTTTTGATGGAATCAATTGTGATCTGTTGATAACTTCTGGATTGAATTGTGGATTTAGTCGAATACCACGGATGATAGTACTTCGATCTCCATTTCTCATTTTATCAGGGACATTTCGTTCATAATAAATTACTCCCGCTATAGTATCTGTCTCATCTTCATGTTGGTCGTGATCTGAATCTGATGATGAAGATGATGTTAGAACAAGCTTTATCATTTCACATGACGGTTCCGGAATTCTGCATTTATTTTCCCACCATTTTGACCATGATGGGCAAGTTTCTACAAGATATTTATCACCTAATTGGTGATACCATAACGACAGAGTTTTCGCATCTTTACCTTCACATCGTTGAATACGAGCAAAATTTAGGATTTTCTCGATTTTTTTATTGTTAACAGATTGGTTCTCACTACCTAATGATGTCAGCAGAGCCTCACTTTTGGTTTTCTGTTTCTTTTCTATGCCACTCTTTTGCATATTGGAATCAATGCATTCGTTTAGATCAGAATGATGTCTTTTTTTGGGATTGTCTGTCTTTTCGGGATCTCCCAAATTGTGCTCATGCAATAAGAAATGTGCATTTTTTCTTTTTGATTTTTTCTTCATGTCGCAATTTACATCATGATTCGGTAAGACCACATAAATTTGTTCACCTCGCATAAATTGAGAAAACGTTGACATTAATTTAATGTTGAGAGCCTTGAAGTCCTTTTCTGAAGACATGGTGGATGATTTTAGAATCGGCAATATCAGCTTCTGTCTCAGTATAAGCCCGGCTGCAAAGTCAATTGGATATTGAAAGTCTGGATCTTGATGTTTTTTTATCTTTGATGATGCACTTTCTCTGTCAGGATCCATTCCTAAAGGTGTATGAAAAGCAGCTGAAGAGGTCATGGTTTGTTTGCTGTTCATTCTGGTTTTGTCACCATTCATTCCTAATGCAACAGTTTTTGAGAAGGATAGGAGTGCCAATGCATCCTCAGGCGGTTCTTGTGATTTGTGCTGTGTTTTGTTAGATGACTTATTTGCTGTTTCAGTAATATTTCGTTTGGGCATTTCATTCACAGAATCATTATGAATATTGTTAAGGGCACCATTATGAAACGACGTAAAGACTTGAGGATGATAAACACGAGAAATTTGATGGAGACGTTGATAAAAAGGATTTGAAGTAACAGTATTGTTAGTTGGTTTCTTTTGGTTTGGTGATTTTGGTGCCCCAGTTGGCCCATCATTTGATGTGAACATCTTATTCTTTCCGAAACGCATCTTTGGAGGTTAGCGAACTGAAGTTTGATATATCTAGCAAGAAAGCTGGGCTTGTGGTCTACTTCTGGTTCTCAGGCTACACCCTTTGCTTTTCCCCGTGTGCTTGAGTGACATAAAAAATTCCCTCACTATTATCAATTTCGTGTACTATACCCTACAAGCTATACTCACGGGACTCTATTTCTTAGCAAGATACTAACATACATGTACTATACTAAATAATCAAGGAAAGAAAAATAACTTTTGAATTCGGCCCTTCTAAGTAAAAAGGATATGCTGTCTAAATAATTCATCAAAAAGTAAACGTGACCGATTCCCGTGACCGTGTATGTAGGTCTGCACGATCAACAATGAATGTTCAGAAGCAAATGATTTGATATATCTAATCATGAAGAAATTAGTAATACATTTGCTTGATGCGTATTTAAATATATGCTTTAAAAGGGATTTCATTCTTGATACAAACGTAAAAATTAACTTTCATGCTATATAAAGAATTCTAAATAGATTTTTTTTAGGATTTTATATCTTATGTAATCTTGGCAAGTCCTATTTCTATTGATGACAGCACAAATCGATTTGTATGGTATAATTAATAATTAAGGGTGTATTATCCCAAGAAGACACGACAAAAGTATTCTTAGATTTAACGAACGCATTGAATGAGAGCCTTCTGCCGCCACGATTGTTGATCTAATTAGTTACCTTGCTTGATTCCCGTATCAATAGTTTTTTTGTTTTTTGTCTACGTTTGTTATATTTTAACGTGTCGACATGGGAAAGGTAGTGCGTAGTAAATCCGACAAGAATTGATATCTTCGTTTCAAAACAATTTGAACAAATCTGGCTATTTATTACTTAGAGAAGTGTATACAAAGGAAAGATAAAGGCTCTTTGAGACAATTATAATTACTTACCCCTAAAAAAACGAATTATAATTGACTAAAATATTACCACAAAATCACATATTTACTGGCTTTCTTTTGGATGAAAAACTATCTTGTGAAGGTATTGGTCTAATTTTAAAGTACAATTCTCCTAAAGCTACAGCAAAATCGTAGAAATTTTTTATTTTAGTGCACTCAAACCATTCACGGAGGGGGATTAGCTCAGTTGGCAGAGCGCGTGCTTAGCATGCACGAGGTCGCCGGTTCGATTCCGGCATTCTCCATTCTCTTTTGCCTTCTTGTATGGCTATGCAGGAGCTCCAACGAGGAAGTTTTATCTATGTATTTAGATTCCGCTTACAAGTGGAACCTTCCAGGATTCTATTAACAAGACTGACTCTAATCTTTAGACACATCATTTAAGTTAGAACATCTTTATGAACCAAAACACTAGCTATTTGTTAGTTCTAACTTAACAGGATCATTGTAAACCAGAAACTCTACCTCACAAAATTCGAAGAGACCAACAACTTGTAATTGTGCAAATGAGCACAATAAGGAGAAACAGGTAGTATGCCATTATGATAGTACATGTAGATCCATTGCTGTCGCCACAAGAGGCAATCATCTGTTGTACATCGTTCGTACAAGACAATCTTAGGAAATCAAATCAAGTTTCATACCAAATGATTATATTGCCAAGGGTAGCTCCATGATGGGTGCAACTAGTGACACACACAGTACTTTCAAAACATTAAATCAACGTGTGCACAGGCAAATAAAAAAGTCAAACAATGAATTAACAAAAAACACTTATCTGAAGGGAAACAAACAATAAATTATGATATTACCAGTGCGAAGTTGTTACCTAGTCGGATGCCATCAAAGACATCAAAATCGATCACAGCAGGATGCACATTTAATTCAGGCAGAGCTTTCTTTTCATTACGACTCATTTTCTTTCATTTTTCAGGAGGAATACAATTCTTGTTTGACACTTTCATGCTGTTGTTACGACGAGGGTTAGTTCTCTTATCAGTTTCATTTTAGAAAATGGGGTGAGAAC
>Ga0209092_10000883_pt1 | contig 30350 bp, 55 predicted proteins | sample FraStrMetagenome_FD_187446 | JGI IMG/M metagenome (GOLD analysis project Ga0209092, IMG submission 187446) | Marine eukaryotic phytoplankton communities from Arctic Ocean - Fram Strait ARC3M Metagenome (SPAdes) (version 2) | ecosystem: Environmental > Aquatic > Marine > Oceanic | place: Fram...
TCTATTTTGTTTTAAATGTTTCTACCACTGGAGCATAACTTTGTACTACTTCCCCTTTCAGCCAAACTGAACCATTAAACTCTTGGTGCATTACTTTGGGTTTCCAAAACTGCCACCAGCGAGGTGATGATTCAACTACAAAGGTTGTTTCTAATCTGCTCCATCCGTTTAAAGAATCTGTTACTTTTAATTGTGTTTTCATTTCTCTTTGGTGTTAAAGGTCGTGTTCTATGTTCTGTCGTTCTACATACCTGCGCCACATATTAGCAGCCCAAGCCCTTCTCTGCATCTTATTAGGATACACTTTCTTCAGTCTCGCATTTGCAATGCGTAGGAATTGATTCATCTTGTTCATAGCTTTCTATTTTGTAGGATGGGGGGGAGTTGAACCCCCCTTGCAGTATAGATACTCCGTTGGTTACCCCCCAATATCTATCTACCTCCATTCATCCTTTGTTCATGTATATCCTTTAACCATTGAACCCTGTCAGGAACATCTCCATACTTAATATGGTCTGCTCTGCATAGAGCCATTAGGTTCTCTATTCTGTCCTTGTCTTTAGCACCTCCTGATCCTCTATTCTCTATATGATGAATATCAACTGCTCTACCTCCACAGATCTCACAGGGAATGAAATCATCCAGAACATAATTGAAGTGCTTCATATAGATCTTAGTATGCTTTTTCACAATGTCCCTGTAATTGTATAGCTATCCAGATCCTGATCTCTAACAAAGAAGTCTCTGTAAAGACTGATCGCTCTATTAAACTTCGCCTCTCCTCTCTTGTAGAACTCCTCTGATACATCATAGATTCCTATATCAGTAGATGACTTATCCAGAACTATAAATGTGAAGTCCTTATATGAGGTCTTGAATAGATTGCAGTAGATATAACATTGAAGATCATATCCATATTTATCTGCTGAATACTTAAATGCCTTCAGATCTGTAGTGGTCTTAAGATCAATGATCTCTCCTCCTCTCTGGATATCTGCCTTCCCTCTAAATGGAAAGCCTCCTACCATATCTATCATTGGTACCTCTGTCTCAGATCCTGATAAATAACTCAATGCTAATTCATTCCTATTAAAAGCATCAGCCATCCGCTCTCCTGCTTCCTTATCCTTTCTCGTGATACAAGTCTTAGGATTATCTAATTGAGCCTCTTTGAAGGCTTTAGTATTCTTAGAAGCAACATCTACCACCTGAAAGATATCATCAAAATTCTCAGGCTCTAGAATCATCACATGAATGACTCTCCCCATTAACAGAGCAGGACTTGATTCTACAGATCCATACTTCTGGACATTATGAAATGTCTTAGGGCTATCTAGTAGCATCTTACAACTAGAAGAGGATAATGCTAATTTGTTTAATGGTCCATAATAGAACTCATCACCTCTCGCTTTATCAATCAGCCATTGCTGATCGTAATCTGTTCCATCTAGCATTAACATGAGTAACAGGTTAAGAGTTCTACTAATTCAAATACTGCTATCATAGCAACCATTCCTAGAATGACCATAGTCTGCAAGAATGCAACTACTGCTACCTTATTCCAATCAATCTTTTTCATCTCTCTCTCTTATTTAACTATAATATTTTCAGCATTACATCTTTGCTTTAAGGCTTTAATAGGTGTGCTTAGTCGGTAGTTAATACCAGCATTCTGTAACGCAATAAAGTAATCATACTTTGTAGGTGCAGTTCTGTTATATGATCTTGGTAATTTTATCTTTCCCCCGTAAGTTGTCATATCTCTCTCTTTGTTTGATATTCAAATCTAAGGAAGATATTTTAATTGACAATGAATTTTAATAATTATTTTTCATCATCATCAAAAAAAGTTTCTCCAATGAACTCCTCTAGGTCATCAACTCTCCTCTGGAGTGATCTAACTTGATTCAGGGCTATGCCCAATCCAATTCCAAATAATAGTAATATCATCCCTCTTTTATTTTATATGGTAGGATCTCAAAGATCAGATCCTCTACATCTTCCATCTTTAGATAAGTGAACACATCCTGAGCATTATATCTACCTACCCACTTATACATCGCTTCCTGATATGGAATCCAATTCTTCCTCAGGATCTTTGATCTATCAAACTGCTCACATAAGTCTAATGCTCTCCTCCTAAGGTGATTCTTTCTGAATATATAGAAGGCATCAGGAAACTGAAAGGCTATATATTCAGCCTTGCTCTTTCTACTGCACCATCCATGACCTCCCCAGACATTAATAAACTCCAGAAGGATATACCCTGAATGATGCATCTTCTTCAATCCTTTGACATCTACCTTCATATCTCCCCAATAGAAGTCTATATGCTTCTTATCATCAGCAAGTGAGGATTTATGCGCTCCTGTCAGTTCCTTGAATAATGCTTCTCCTGATTTGCCTACATCAACACAAATAGCGGTTCGGTCATCACTAAGATTTCTCCCTTCTTTAAGATACTTCCTTAGTTGCATCTAGCAGTTCTTGGAGTTCTCTTACCCATTGCATCCAGATCTTAGGACTGCAAGTACAGGGAATATCAAACTTATGGTTAAACACTCTCGCATGAATAGTAGCTATCTGCTCACGATCCTCATACTTGAGGGTTCTCTTTCTTAATATCCCTGTAGATAGATATTCTATCTCCTCTGGCTCTAAGCATTCAGGTTGAACCTTCTTATAAGGGAATAACTTATTCAAAGCATCTCTGCGCTCATCACATCCACAATCCTCTCCTGCGATAGCCTTGACTATCTTCTTGATTCCTGTAGCCTCTGTGATCTGCTCAATAGTATCTCCTAGACCTTTAGGCTTGTTCTTACTTCCCTTTGGTCTACCTCTCTTCTTAGATTTTGTCGTAGTCTCCATTTCCGAAATCTTCCCAATCTTCTCTGAGCCTGTCGTGGATTCTTGCTTTTCCATTCTTGATCGTATTCTTAATTGATGTTAATCCTATATCTGTATCTCTATGGATCTTATTCATACTCGTTCCCTCCATATGAATCCTGATCATCTTCTCATCATACCAATGCAGTTCCTTCATCTCATCTTCCATAATGTTGATGAGTTTCTCAAGTGCTGCTTTCTCCTCTGGATAAGGCTGATAATCCTCCACATCAAAATCTTCCAGAGAAACCTTATTAATCTTCTTCTTTGCTCTCTGATATTTAAGAGCCGTATTGATGCAGGATCTATAGACATAAAAAAAGTTAAGGGAGTCCTCCTCATAAAAGTTGGTTCTCCCTTCGCTCTCTAATTCTAATAGTCGTAGAAACACCATCTGAACTATATCAGATGCGATCTCATAAGAACCATCAGTATATTCCTTAATAAATCCTGTTAGTCTCTTGAAATTCTTTCTGTAAAATATTTCTATTCTTCCCATGCTATTTGCACCATGACTAAACCTAGTCCCATTTGGATTAGATGCAATGGCTTCTTCTCTTCTATCTCAGGATAGTAAGCATAGTTGATTCCAAACATCAATCCATAAAGAGGGCTAAATTCAATCTGCATTTTGTAATTGCTTATTTAATTTTTGTAATATAATGCAATTATCGTTCAATTCTTGACATTTCAATGTTAATTTCTGAACCTCATACTCTAATTCAATGATCCTCATCTTCTGTCTAGTGAATTGAGCCTGAAGCCTATTATCACTCTGGATCTTATCTATACTACAATCTAGCAGTTTCTGAGTAGCCGTAGAATAGTAGAATCTATATAGATCACTCCACTCATGATTTGTATTATGATTCTTTACTGCATGATGAATTGTAGCGTGATTCTTACCAAATAATCTCCCTATCTGCATCAAGGTCATATACTTTCTCATTGCTACCATCATAGCAGATCTGGCATATACCTGTTCTAATTGTCTGGTATTATTAGGGATCAAACTAATATCCTCAAAATACTCCTTCAATACTCTACTTAAATCTTCCATGTTATCTCTTTCTCTTTATCTATTATTCTTTGAAATGGGATCTGATGTAGTTTCCCTGTTGAGGTATTCCTGACTATGTAATAGCTAGATCCTACATCAATATCCGATTCCTCATTATCTAACCTAGTTTGCAAATAAGCGTGAGTCTCTATACATATGAACTCCATCCCACTTATCTCAAACCTCTGACCATTATTCATCTTTCTCTTAAAATCCATCCATCTCTCTATTTAACATCTCATTCAATCTATGATTCTCTTTCTTTAGATCATACATCTCCTGCTTCAATTTTCCATTCTCAATCCTAGCATCTAAGATCAATTTATCTAGAGTCGTAAAGTAATCTGTGATATGTCTATAGACTGCTGCTGAATCAGCAAGGATCTGGAATACTTCCCACATATCCTCCTTAGTCATAGTCTTCTGATCGCTTAACTCTTTACTTAGGTGATCCAGAGCCTTATACAACTCTGACTCCTTTTCCATATAGTATAGCCTATTACCCTCAAAATGGAGATCCATCTATTTCTCTTTCTTTAGTTACCAAATTTATTCCATTTATTCTAAACCCACAATTACCCTGTGTAGATTCCATCCTGATCGGGAAATCTAATGGAGTAGGTCTACCTCCAGATTCTAACTCCTTCACTTTTCTGACATGGATATCTGTGAAGATCCAATCTGTCGGATGCTGCGTGTACCTGTGAATTACAAAAAATTCATCAGAGCGATTCACGAACTTACCACCGCCTTCAACATCACTCGCCATAGGAGGCATCGTATGATTAGCATATTCGTGAGATCCTCTATGAACTTGTCTTAGTGCCTGTGTTGCAGGATGCGTATTCAGGATCGTAGTAATACCATATTCCTTGCAGAACTTCCTAATATGGCTTGTTACCTCATAATGATATTCATGAGTTGAGATTCCCTTACCTACATCTTCCTTCTTAATGGTTAGCGAGTTATAAGGATCTATCATCATTCCCTGAAACTCCCAAGCATCATAAACCTCTCTAGCGATATCTAATAACTCAAAAGCATTTACTATTAACTCTGAATCTAAGAATGCCCAATGTCCCTCAACAAAGGCATGATGCCTCCAGAATGTCTGCTCATCAATCTGATTGATAGGCTTCCCTGCTAGGAATTCAATGATCTTCCTCTGGAGTGATTGAACCTCATTCTCTGAAGAGTAGATAAGCCATCTAGTTCCATTCTCTAATGTATGTAGCATTTGCAGGTAAGTCATCGTGTGAGTCTTTCCGACATTAGCGTGTCCTGTTACCACTACAAAGTTTCCCTTCTTGAATCTTAAGTGATCATCTATCTCTGTTACTCCAAATCTTGAAGCCTCTGATATCTTTCCCTCTCTCGCTCTCTCCAGATAGCGTAGAGTCTTATTTGATTGTATTATGTGTTTATGAATCATCCCTCTAAATTAACAATATGTTTTTAATATCTCAGATCCTGAGAAAAAAAAAGAGGAGTATTTCTACCCCTCTCTACCTAACACAATCAATCAACTAGAATGGTAAGTCATCATCTGCTGCTTGTCCGTTTACGATAGCATTCGCTACCTCTATCTTTTCCTCTCTAGAAGAGAAGTGATTATCATATGAAGTCTCCTTCTTATCTTCTTCCAATACCCAACTCACAAATGAGTCAGCTACCTTTAGAACATCTGTGCTCTTAGCACCTTTGTCTTTTAGAAGATCAACTGCTGCTTTTAGGCAGGATTGCTTTACAATCATCTTCTGCTTAGTGTCAGATCCTGATGAGTAATTACCTCCAGAATATCCACCACCTGAGAATCCGCCTCCCTGATTATATACAGGCTTGATGCGATTACCATACTGAGTAGCATTCAATTCATATTCTGCTTCCATACCTACTACGAACTTAGTCTGATCTGGTTTAACTGAAGAGTATTCTCCTGTATCTCCATTATCAAATGTTAAAGCGAACTTATATAAAGTTCTTCCATCCTTTAACTGATAGTCCCCTTGCGGATTGACCGCTACAACTTTTGCTTTTTTCATGATTATTTAGTTGATTGATTAATTATCTGTACCTCTAGCATCGCTAGTCTTTCCTTCATCCATTCGCTTCCTACTTTGTCTGCGAATCCTTCTAGATCATCAATGATCTGATAAATGTTCTCTGTATTCATATCTCTCTTTTTAAATCCTTCTCTTTCTAATATCTGATTTTGCCAATCCTTTATATCAAAACCCATCTTCAAAGTAAGTTGATTCTGTATCTAACTGCTTCTCTAATCTTCTTAAAGCATTGTATAGCCCATCCTCATTCTTGTATTCGGTATAGTATCTACCATCATATGTTTCATATCGGCAATCAGACTTAGAAAAAATCTCTCCTCTATGATTGTTATCAATAGAGAAAATTATTTTATCTCCGTATTGATCTTTAATAGTGTAGCGTTGATGTGTAGTTTTCATATCTCTCTCTCTTTTGATATTTCAAAGAAAAGAAGAAAATCTGAGACTACAAAGAATTATTAAAATTATTTGTTGATTATTTTTCCCTCTATCTGGATCACTGATGTATCCTTAGGAATATCAGAAGCAGGTTCTATCCTGACTGACTTGATGAACTTCTTATTATCATCTGCTATCATTCCTGTATCTACCAATGCATCCTGAGTGAACTTGATAGCCATAATGCAATTGTCCAGATCATATCTGTAATTGACCTTTGCAGTAATTACACAATACTCAAACTGAAAGTCATAATCTAACTGATCAGTAATGATCTCCTTCCATTTGGTTTTCTCTTTAGATCTAAATGTCCAATGTGGTGAGGAGTAGAATTTATTAAGACTAGGTATCTTACCTAACTTGATCTCTATTTTAGTGTGATCAGTCATATCCTAATCTCTGAGCATACTCCCAATCAATCTCTGCTATTCTACCCAAGTATCTAAACTCTTCCTCCTTAGCATATATTCTCTCCTCAGGAGTTGATTCTATTCCTAAGTTCTGGAATAATATAGCCATCTTATGAAGGTATCTATCAATGTTAGGATCTCTCATCTGCTTCTTTTATTTCATATACTATTCCATTGATGGTTAGCTTAACACTAAACCCTTGAACTGCCCAAGCAGTATAACCCTTATCATTAAGGCTAACTGCTAGAGTCTGTGCTTCTCTCATTGTCATACGCTCTGCTCTTCTTGATAATACTTCCAGAAACTATAGTGATCAGATCTCTGTTCATCATGAAAGCCAAAGTGAGATAAGAAATGATTATTGTAATCATCCTCTAACTTACCCATCTCTATAGCAATACTCTTCTGTCTTCTAGTCATTATTTTTTTTAAACTCTCTGAAAGAGAGTATTATATATAGTATTATATAGTTAGTTACTCTTACAGAGTAATATAATATATATAATATACTTACTTAAGTAATTTAATAAGACCGAAGGTATAAAGGATTATTGAGATAATCAAGAGATATAGATATTTCCTATCAAAGTTCTTTTCCTGATAGACAATCTGAGGAACTTTGATCTCCTTCTGGATCCTGATTGTATCAGCAGGACATTCAACATCAACCTCTATAGTGTCATAGAGCCTTCTTAGATCAATTCTAATGCCTTCTTTTATGATTCTGATAGTATCTATCTCCTGAAGGATTAAAGTATCTCTAACCTCTTCTTTTTGAGTTATGATTAGAGTATCCACTTTCAGGGCAACTGAATCTAGAATGCTCGGATCTTTTACAATCGCACGATTTAGGTGATACTTCGCACCACAAGACCAAAAAAGCAGCCCTATTAGAACTGCTCTTGTTACGATCCACATCCTTCGCAATCTTCAGGATTATCTATGTTGCAACTAGGTTGCTCTTGTTCTGTTAGTTCATCAATGAAGTCTGCAAAACTATCTTGGTTCATTTCTTTGTGAGTCATTATATCCTTTTTCGTATTCTAAGTGTTTTTCAATATCGTAGATTCTCCCCTCTAAATTCTCTATGACTAAGATCTTTTTATCAAGTCTTTCATGCACTACATTCAACTCCATCTTCAATGATGAAAACTCTGCATAGATACCTCCTGCTGCAAATACTGCTGCAACAACCCAGATCAACATTGACCAATTTTCCTTGAGGAATGATTTACTCTCCTGAGCCATTGCTCTTGTGCATTAGATACCAACGCTGCGCAGTATATCCAATAGAGATTAGTAGCAGCGCAATCTTTAACGCCATCTCTATATGTGCGAAGCTAATCGCAAATGTACTTGCATTAAGCAACATTAGTTTTATATCTGCTTCATTCATTTCCCTGCAAACTTTTCCAATCCTGCAATACCGAAACTCCCAAGAGTAACGAATACAAAAGAGTTGTATGTAAATTCATTAATTGCGAGATCCTTCCCACAAGCACCTGTAATCACATCAGCAATCATTACTAATATCATTACTGCAAACGACATAAAACCTATAATGGTCTTCTCATTCCAATCGTTGCTATTCTTAAATATCTCAATAAAACTCATAGTATGTCTTTCCGTTTTTTCTTTTGGCTCTTAGCACCTCACCTCTATTTCTTCCTGATCTCTTATAACTCACATGAACCCAATCAGGATCTGACTCATTACCAAACTCCCAGATAAGTTGATCAAAGGTTAAATGGTCCTTGATATATTTAAATACCTCTCTATTAGATAACCCAGTATAAGAAGGGCAGTCTATATCTAAAGCCTCACCTTTTGAATGTTGTGAAGCAAGGCTTCCACCAATAGCATCATTCAACTCCTTACTTCTATATCCTGAGGAGATCATAATAGGCACTTTGAAATAATCCCTCATAGGCTGAAAGATATTTTCTGCTACTGCCTTGAGATTCTCCAGATGTTCAATACTCGGATCATTAGAGATACCTCTTCTTTTAGCAGTTGCTGATTTTGTAACCTCAGCCAATGTCAAGTTCTTACTCAGTTTCATCTTTGTAGATCTTACCTATACCCTGATTCATGTAATCCCCTTCGCAACATTCTCTAGAATATCGCTTACCATCTTTACAAAGGCATCCTCTTCTATTATCCTGAGGAACATTATATCTGTCCTTCATGATTAGATCAGATCTTCTTCAGGCTCTGGGAAGTAATCAGGATGCAACTCCTTACAAGTCTCTGTCCACTCACGAATAGCTGAACTGCTACCGAATGTATGGACACCGATAGGCGCACACCATATCATATTGCTATCCCAAGACTCTACAGGCTCACCATTCCATAGAACATCTACACAATAGTTATCGGATAGTACAGGAGGTGTTAGTTCGTTTCCTTCATCATCGTATGTCCCTTCGGTTACGACTATGTGACCGAGTCTTACGATTGAGTGAGGGTGTGTAGGGTTACCTTCTTCATCAACACCTAAAGCATTGATTTTTGCACTTGCGGCAGATTTGCTACCGAATTCGTACTTGCGTAATTTTCTCATATTAGATTGTTGTTAGTGCTGCTAATTCTTCGTTTGATAGTCGTGTCTTGAAAAGGAGTGCTTGTTTGATTCCTGCACTTGGATTAAAGTTTGCTGAATAATATCCCAAATAAACCTCATCAAATTCATTAGTAGTTGAACCATTTGAATCAGTTCCTACTAAACTACCATCTACATACATTACAAAGTCATTATCATTAAATGCAAATGCTACTTTATGAGTTCCTGTACTAATGCTTCCCGCTGCTTGAGATATGTTTGCTTGAATGCCTCCTACTGCTAAATTGTATATTGACTGAAGTTTTCGGTCATCTCTTAATTGTATGTATGCTTGAGATGCGTTAGAAGCATCTTTTAGGGTTAGGATAACAGGGTCATTGGTTTGACCAATAATGTTGTCTACATTAAACTCTGCATACATAGTTCCTGCATTAGAACCTGATACACTACTTGAGTTAGCAATCTTTACAGGAAATTCACCATTCCTCGTCACACTCGTACCATAGGTAGGTATGTAGGATGTTGCGTAGCTTCCTGCTTCTACTTGTATTCCGTAAGCAATACAATTTGTGCCTACTGATTGATTGTCAATTCTTATGATAGCATTTCTTGCACCACTTGGAATAGTAGTTGTAGGCTTTGACCATACATACCACCAATCATCGTTAAAAGACTCTATTGCATATTCTCCAATAGAGGCTTGAACAACACCTGTTGAGGGGCTAAATTGTACAAAGCAGTGTGTTGAACCACTTCCTAAAAAGTCTCTTATTTTTAATGCTACAAGTGCAGCAGTAGAATTCTTTGAAATGTATCCGCTTACTACATAATCACTTGTTCCATCCGCAGTAAATCCTTTTGCAATTCCTTCAGCATTTTGTTGCGTAGTAACTACAAACTCACTTGCATTTTGCACTCCCTCTGGAGAAGTAGCAACATTTGAATTAACGCTAACCGCAGTCTTTGACCAATCATTTAAATACTCACTATTAGTAAGTAGATTCGTTCTCTGCGGCTCTAACAGGAGCGCAGGACACGAACTATCCGTATAATCTAATCTTGGTACATTGTCTGTAATACCTCCCTCTACGGCAGCAGTAGTCGTTTCTATATAGTCTCTTGCTACAAGTCCCTGCTCAAGTTGGGCATCTTGGATGTAGAATGTACCAAGTATAGGACTTCCATTACCATCTTCTGCTCGTACTTGTACATTGGATAAGGTATCTATATTCCAAGTCATTGAACAACGATACCAACCACTGCCTAAATCAACCACATTAGTATCAATAACATTTCCGTTAAATGAATTAACTGAACCATCGCTTAAATCAAAATAGGCAATAGCATCTGCAGATTGGTCTGCTCTCAATCTTAAAAAGTTAGCAGTGCCTTGTTTTAGATGAAAACTCAATGTGCTTACACCACTTGCGTTAGATGTTTGGTATAGTGCTTGACCTGCTGATGTACATTCTGCTAACCAAGCATTATTTGTTCCATCATAGCCACCCTGCCCACTTGTCAAGGTATATCCTGTTCTTACCCAACTTGTAAGAAACGAGTTACTCTGCAAGAGTAGGTTACCTGTCTCCTTCTCTATATTACCATCTGCATTAACTCTCGTAGCAGCAGTTGACCTTGAGAAAGTAAAATCACCATCTCCATTAACAGGCTTTTGGCTATACACCTTGCTTGTCTTTGTTCCTGAAGGAATGAGTACAAGACTCGCTTTATCGTAAATGCTCATATCTTATAAAGTTGTTAAGGCGATACACTCGCTATCAGTTAATGCCGTTGGGAATGTCAAGAATTGCTTGACTCTTAATATGCCATAAACATCATTTGGACTGAATGATATATTACTGAAATCACCTAATTCAATTGCATTCCCATAAGTGTCAAAACTTGAACCATTTGCATAATACTCATAACCAAAATCACCATATCTAATACATAATTTAGCATTATCCGTATGAGGTATTGGAGAGGTAGTTAGATGTGCAGTTCCGTTGTCATTAATTCTACAACGCCAATTGCCTGTTGCCCCAAATCCAACATAACTTGCTGAATTGGTATGATTAAATTGAATGAACGGAGTTGATGTTCCTGCACCTCTTGGCGCACCTTCTAACTCAATCATAAATGTTCCGCCATTTTGCACTATGTCGGTAGCAAGATTCAAAACAAAATCATCACCAGACCTCGTTTGACTTGTCCCATAGGTAGGGATATATGAGGTAGAGTAGCTTCCTGTTTCGTGTTGTGCGCCGTAGATATGGATGTAATCAGTTCCTGTCCCTACATATGAATGGCTATTATTTTTTGCAGTAAATATCTGCATACCGCTTGATGTTACCGAAGTGGAAGTAAACGAACAAGCAAGAGTAATGCGATACCATCCGTTTCCATAATCTTCTACATTATTAGATGTATTAGTAGTATTACCTGCGGCAGATTCTGTTACCGAACCATCATTAAGATTAACATTCACCAAATAGTAAGCAAAATTTCCTGTTACATTTACTAATCTTATTTGCACATAATCTAATGTACCTGCTTTTACAAATACTGATGTGTTTCTTATATTTGTATTTGCAAGAAATAATTGTCCTATTGATGAAATATAATGACCGCCACTTCCTGTACCATCATAATGTTTAGTAGCGTTATTTAGGCCATCTGGAGATACTCCTGCATTAGATGTAACCGAACAATCATTTAAGTTATATCCTGCAAAGTATTCGCTATTTGTTACCAAGTTTGTCCGTTGAGGCTCAAGTAAAAGAGCAGGACACGATGCACCACCACTATAATCTAAACGAGGCATATCCTCCAAGATACCTGCTTGTGCAGTAGATGCTCCTGTTTCAATGTAATCAGTAGCTACCAAGCCTTGCTCTAATTGAGCGTCTTGGATGTAGAGGTTAAGACCACTTGCACCCATTACATATAAGTAGACTTTTGTGTTGGTGTCATTAGTATTTATTGAGCAACGATACCATCCATTACCTACTGATGTAATAACGGCATTGATGACATCATTATCTACAAAGTCAACTACTCCGTTATCTAAATCAAAATCTGCAAAAGCGTTTGCACCCCCTTGCATTCTTACTCTAATTAAACCGCTTGTTCCTGCTTTAGCATAGACACTAAATGTTCGGACACCTGAACCATAAGATGTGGATTGCTCTATTCTTCCATCAGTATTTGTAGATTGAATGAGCCAAGCGTTATTAGAACCATCATAGCCTTGTTGACCTCCTGTATCGGTAGAATTAGCATTACCCCAAGTAGTATCAAACTGATTTGATTGCAGCAAGAGATTCTCTCTACCCTTCTCAATAAGACCATTAACATCTACCCTCGTAGCAGCAAGATTTGAACCCCTACTAAAGGTAAAGTCCCCACTACCATCAGTAGGTCTAATACTATACAACTTACCATCCTTGTAGGCACTTGGTATCATTACCAAACTTGCATCTTTATATAAACTCATTAGAATAAATCGTTTAGTTCGTTAATTGTACAGGTTCTTGATTCAGTATCACCTCCTGCTGCTACCACTCTCGTATCATAAGCATCCATCAATTGTCTGCCTCTATCCGCTTGTGGGTATTTGCGTATATCTTCAGCAGCACATCCAAAGCCCTCCATAATAGCACCATCAGCTAATGCTCGTGTCTTTAACTGATCTACTGCATAGATGTAGTAGCTGATCTCATTGAAGTTGATAGAGTTCTGTGAACCCCACCAAGTGCTTCCGTATATTGCTCCCCAACTCATTTCTTATTCTTTTTCATGAGATACTTCTTTAGCTTCTGGATGTTCTCCTGCTTAGGCTTGTAAGTATTCTTAATTATAAAACCCATCCATTGAAGTTCTGATTCTTACTAGGGTACATATCATCATTAGATGAAGTATTATACTCTGGATATTTTGAGTTGTAGAAAGCCATGTGATCTACAAATCTACGAGCATAATGCTCTGCGATATCTCTCTCCTTCTGTACTAAATAATCCAGATCTTCCTTAGTAACATTCGTTCCATTCTCAGATCCTTTAGTATAGATGCCTCCATTTGCTACTTTAAAGTGGATATAAGGCAATATCTCTATCGCTGAATAGTGGATTACCATATCCTGAATATAGTTCGTGAAAAGGCTTAAATAGTCTCCTGTTAAAGTATCGCCATTAATATCACTTGCTATCTTATTGAATAGCTTAGTTCCTAAAATAGTTTGAATATGGATATCCTGAGCGATCTTAATGAACTGAATCATCTGATCACGATCAACATTGCCGTTAATTCCTGTTCTCTTTATAACATCAGCAGGGCTGACAAATAGTACCTGTGCCATATTAGTTTAATTTTCCTCTGGTCGGTGTATCAATAGGGCGAGTATTTGCAATATCATAATCCTTAGGATTGATCTTACTCTGAGGAACACCTGCTGCCGATGCCTGTGAAGGTGCTACTCTCTTATCATTCTCTAAAGCCTCTGTCTCGCTCTTAGGTAAGAATTTACCTCCTGATCTCTTTCTAGTATAAATTAGTCGCTGCCACTTGTGATGACAATATGCTCCTCCCTTATACTTGAAGATAGAATATGTACTTCTCCCCTTAGGCGAGAATTGACCATTCACTCCAGAGAAACTCATTTGATTGATATCCTCTTTTCTATAGACCTTACCTGAATCAGATAATCCAACCATCTCAACACAGAATGTTCTTGAGTTATCTTTTAAATTGCCTGAATATTTATAGCGAATCTTAAACATACCTGCATCTCCTGAAGATCTCTCCTCAGCATCACCATATGATGAAACTGCCGCCATGCTAACCGATGTGATCGCTTCTACGATCTGATCCTCATTATCTGGATCATCTACATCCTGCACCGCAGTTAATTCCCATTCCTCTTCATTAACATCCTCACCCTTATCAGCAAGGTATTCTAACCACTCTCTTTCATCCTCTTTCGTGAACTCTGGATCAGCAGCCATCTTGATTCCTGTTTCTTCCTCAATCACTTCCTGATCCGTTACATCCTCAACATCTGTGAACTCCAAAGGAGCAAGAGTCTTGAAGTAAAGATTCAATGAAACATTGTTGAAAGCTAGGATCTGATCAATAGCATTAATCACCTGATTCTGCTTAGGTCTGATCACACTATTATCAAACAAAGTGAATGCCGTTTTAATCTCATCAGCATTATTACCTAGACCTGTCTGATCCTTAACCCCGAATAACATAGGAGAAGTGATTCTATGACCTACTAGAACCTTCTGCTGAGACTCCTGAGATAAGAACTGATATTGATTATGAGCATCAGATAACTGAATAGCTTCAATAGAAGCAGCAGTATCCGCACTATCATTAAATGCTAGAATAAATTTCCCTGCATTAGATGTTCCTCCCCACTTCTGCTTAATCTGAGATTCTATGATATCTCTCTCCTCCTCAGGAGGCACTCCGTTATTAAAGTTCACTATCATAGAAGGCGCAAGTCCGTTCTTGATATTATTGATATGGTAGTTCGCTACCTCACCCTCTAATTCTGCATAAGGTAAAGCACCTTGATAATCAACAGGAGAGTAATAGTAAGAACCACTGCGATAAGGTCTGAAGTATAAGATCTCAACCTTATCTCCTTGTTCGCCAAAGCCAAAAGCAGGAATGCGATCAACACCTTTCTTGCTTCTAACCTCATCCCAATCATAAGCATAATAGTATGCCTCAACCTCTCCCTCATCATTACACTTCTCTGCTCTTAAGCATTCAACAGGCATATGATATACCTCAACAATCTTAGTCTTATTCTGATTGTAAATCAATTGAAACGCTCCGTTACCAAGCATATAGTAATCATTGATTACCTTCTTCAATTCCTCATCTTTAATGAGTTTCTTTAACTGAAGATATCCCTCTGGATTCTTACCTGAATCTGTAGCATCAATTCCCTGACCAAAGATCATGTCAATGATCCCAGAGGTTACTGCATTATTCGTAGGAGATCCATTGTAACGATCTATCAAGTATTGAAAATAATCATTGTTATCTCCATACTCTACCCATCCCTTTCTAGCATTCTCACTTACAACAGGGCTAGTATAACTAGATAATTGAACAAACTTGAAATTACTCTCCATAAATCTTAAACTCGTTATCCATCGTTTTGTCTGTTGTAGATAGCTTTGGTTGGTAAGTAGCTACACTAGATCCTGAAGGAATGATATACATCTTATCTTGTGAAAGTAGTTTGATTTTCCCCACTTCCCAAATCTTGATCACATAAAAAGCCTCTGCCGATAAAGCCGAAACATCATAAGAGAAGGTTAGAACCTTTCTGAAATCATTATATGATCCAGATATTGCCGTATCTACCTTCTCCTTTCTTTCACCCTCAGAGATAATTTCCATCTCAAAAGACTCTGTTGCAAAGTCCCTGAGATACATAGTTATCTGTGGAGTTGTATTTTCTTCTACAATAATCATCTAATTATAAAACCCAAAAGGAATATAATGGTTATATTTGCCCTGTTCATCTCTCTTAGGTAGCCTTGCTACCAAAAAAGAAGCCCCTCCGTAATGGAAGGGCTTTTTTGATTCTATCAGGATCTGATCTTAGATATCACTAATAGTTGAAGCATCAGCAGTAATCGTAGCATCTACGAAGTTAGCAGGAATCTTCTCCTGACCATTGAATGTCAAAGTATAACCAGACATATCACCCATCGCAGCACCTGTAGCGATTGTACCACCATTAACATCAGCACCATAATCTAATCCCATAAGGAACTTGTTGCCGTTGTTATCTTCTACCACTACATGAGGTCTTGCATAAGCCAATAATTTTAACTCATTGTGAGTTTGCTTAGTCATCTTCTTGAATGTAAGATTCAATACCTGATCATAGAAGGTTGTTCCATTCTCACGAGATGAAGTAATTGTCTGCTCAAAGCTAGAGTTTCCTTTTACTTCAAACTTAAACCAATCTGGAGTTCCTCCAAATGAATCAATCACATCCGTATCTGTTCCATCATAGGTGATCGCACCTAATGTCCCGAAGTCAGCAAAGTAAACGGCAGTGATACCACCTACTACATCCTTACAGGGTTCGTTTCTTCCTTTTGTTAAAGCACACGCCATATTATATAAGTATAAAAAAAAGGGCAGACAAGCACTAGCCTACCTGCCCCTTTTAGATTAATCAATCAACTATTAAGTATAGTATACGATGTCAGCACCGATACCAATCTGAACACCTGCCGTAAAGCGCATTACTACACGAACATTTTGTGATCCATCAAGATCAGCCATGTCTAGTAATTTCACTTCTTGATGGTCGCTCAATAAACCTGTACCGAAGAACAAGTTAGATTTCTGTGCAGCTACCATATCATTAGTAGGCATACCAGAAGCAACAAACAACTTAACACCATCAAAGGCTAGATCGCCTCCGTTATACCAAGTAGTACCATTAGAAGCAACACCATTGCCTCCTAAGCCATTAGCACCGAACCCACCTAAAGCACGAACATAAGCACGAGCGATATGCTGAGATACATAGATGTAAAGATCTTCTTTTCCGTACAATGCAGCAGGGATAGCATCAACTACTTTACCCAACTCATCAATAACATTAGCAGCAGTAACTGAAGTACCTGTTACATCTACTACATCACCATCAGCAGCCAATAGAGCAGTGAAGCCATCAAACTCACCCTCACTAGCATCAGCACCTGCCCAGATGTTAGTCTCATTCTTTGCAGCTACTTTAGCAGCAACATAACCGATTAGGTAATCAGCGAAGTTAGCAGGTAACTCACTGAATGCAGAGTAACCCATAGAGATCGCTTCCCAATCCGATACAAAGTCAGATTTACACAATTCTAGGTTCACTTGCATCTCCTTCGGAGTAAGAACCTTCTCAGCCAAAGTAAGTGTAGAAGTATCAGAGAAATCACAAGTTGCATCTTTAGTGATAGCATCTAAGTTCATTGTCTTTAAAACCTCTTTGTACTTGACATTTGGTTTAATAGTAATACCGCCACCCTCAATAGTGTCGGCACTCAATAATGCAGCAGAAACATATTTCCCTGCAAATTCACCAGCATATGTGGTAGTAATTGAAGTGGTTGTAGCCATTTTTCTTCTTTATTTAAATTAGGATAATTTACTCATTACACGAGATAAGGTTGTAGCACCAGCCTTGTTGCTGAACTTCACCATATCTGGTTTCTTATCTACAGGTGCAGCAGCTACTTTCTTAGCAGCAGGTGCTTCATCAGCACTCATCTCTACCTCCTCTGTACTCATTTCAACTTCTTCAGAAACTTCATCAGCAGATTGCTCTTCCTTAGGCATCATACCTGCGATCATTTCCTTTAACTCATCAATAGCAGCACCAAACTCTTCCTTAGTTACATAAGCCATTTCCTGCTCTTCCATAACTTCCTCTGTAGCTTCTTCCTCTACTACTTCCTCAGCAACTTCCTCACCTGCTTCACGAATCTCAGCAATCACACCTTCCTCAACAATAACGAGAATGCGACCATCTTCTAACTCATGCTCTCCAACAGGAGCAGCAACCTTCTCATCATCTTCACCTAGTAAGAATACATTCTCACCTGCCTCAAATGATTCTGCTTCAACTACAACACCTCCTGCGAGATTCATTGTAGCCATTTCAACTTTTACTTCCTCTTGTACCTCTGGAGCATTATCCTGAGCAGGAGTAAGAGCCATTTCAATCTTCTTGAATACTTCTTGTAGATTCATTTTTCTGAACTTTTCTAATTAAACAACTATTATTAACAATTTTGGGTCATTTTCATATCTGATCCAATTCCTTCAATTTACTCTCTGCCCATCTCCTAGCACTTAATCCACCCCATAACATATATGAGATATATCCGCAGGATGTGGTATCTCCCTCATCATAATACTCCTGCGCTCTGCTTAGGTAAGAATACATTCTCTTAATAGTCTGAACTGATAGAGGTTGCTTTTGCGCTAACTGCTGCGCTCTGACTTTACCCACTTGAGTAGCACATTTGTTCCCTTGCTTCTCATTGAGTTCAATTCCCTTCTTCGCATTGTTAGAAACTGAATCAGGATAGTCTCTGTATGATTCCATTTCCAACTTCTTTCCATTCTTGTATCTCTTATCGTTCTTTAGAACTCCCTTAGTTATTCCCAGAAGATAAAGTGAGAGCAAGTGGTCTGCTTCTTCTGATTCAATTCTAGATAACTCTGTATTGATCTCAATAGCCGATTCTCGCTGCATGAACCATCCTTCAATACTGAAGCCTTTAACCTTCCCACTTTTGACATACTCATTCCAGATATCCTCATTATTGACCTTCATACTTACCATCCAAGTTCCTACAGGATAGTCTAAGCCATAGGCTCTGCTCTTATCCTTCTCTGGATCTTCTATGATCCAACTCTCAACTAATGATAAGCCTGATATCTTCTCCTGATGCTCTAGCGTAGCATTGCCCTGCTTACCATTCATGAGATATAATTCAGATGCTCTGCGGATTGTGTCCTTTGTAAAGAATACATAATACTCCTCATCACCATCTACTCTGTAGATAGGCTTCTCTGGAATCATTGCTGCTCCCATCAGGATCTTCTTCTCCTGATCTACTTCCTTGAATTCAAACTTATGATCCTTGCTCATTGTGATAAAATCCTCCTCTATAGCAGGATGCTCAACTATTGATATCGCATCTATACCATGAAGGAGTTTCTCCTCATCTAATACTAACTCAAAAAACTTCATATTAACCGAATGTTGCCGTTGTTTCTATTTTCCTATTCATCTTATCCGCATTCTGGATATCCTGATTCACCACATATGCTCTTAATGGTGCTTGTCCTAATGATTCTGTAATCTGATTACCTAGATCTGATACCTGAGTATCTAATGACAATCTAGGGCTTACACTAGGTACTGAGATCTGTGGTCTAGGAGATGATGCAACACCACTACCCCCTGCCGTTGCAGGAAGTTGAGTAGCATAGATCTGTCTCACCGATGCAATACCTGAAGCAATAACTCCTGCTGCCGCAATTGGACCTGCAATACCTCCCTGACCTAATGCCTTAGTAGCACCTAGATATGTATTGATTACTGCCTGAGCAGCACTTAATGCCTTCCCACTTGCCGCTTCCTTTCCTGCTAATTGACTTAATGAACCTAGCGTTCCTGCAATTGCTCCTAAGGTAGCCTCTTGTACCGCTTGATCATCTGCTGCTTTCTGTTTCTTACGAGCAGAATCCTCATCCTCATACTTCTTGTTAATAGCATTGATCTCCTCATTCTTAATACGAGCCAATTCTACCTCATCAAAACCAAACTGCTCTGCATTCTCCAGAAGTCTATTGTACTTATCCTCTACTGCATTAATCTCATTTGACTGAGCATCATTCTGAGCCTGTAGAATAGCATCATACTCACTCGCTAACTTCTCTTGTAATTTAGCAGATTCTTCTGCTAATCTCTCATCTCTCTTAGCTATCTCTTCATTTAGCTTCTTTAGAGCCTCAGCATTAGCATCTGTCGCTTCCGTATTTTCCTCTGTTCCCTTAGTGAAAGCATTTAATCTAGTCTGTAAGGACTTTAACCTTCTATCTCTCTCTGCCTCTAATTCTATGACTCTTGCTTCTGCCTCTGCTTGTTCCTGAAGATCATCTCTAGTTGATTCTCCTAAAGCAACTCTCTCTCTAACAATTCTTGCTCTTTCCTTAGCTATAGATATCTCATCATCAGCAATCTCATTCTGTAGCTTCGCTGCCTCTCTTAAAGCATCTGCTCTTTCCTTATCTGTCTTTGTAGTATCCTCTGCCGCTAACCTTAGCTTTTCAATACTTGCTCTTCTCTGAGCATTGACCTTAATTAGAGATATCTGTCTATCCTCTAGAGCCTGTTGTGCCTTTTCAAGATCAATAGCTGCCTTAGCCTCATTCCTGATCTCCTCTCCTAATCCTGATAATGTTCCCTTCAGGATATCTACACCCTCTGAGAAGTCTCCTGATAGGATCTTAAATAATCCCTCTCCAAATGTTGATATGCGATCTACAAGAACATCTACTACTGCACCGATTCCCTTTAATGCCTGAGATAACTTATCAGCCCCTCTCTGAGTCTTTGTGAAGTAAGATGTAAGAGCCGTAATAGCAATCAATAAAAGACCTATCCCTGTGGCTGCTACCGCAACCTTCAGAGACTTCATTGCAGCAATACCTTTCTTTATTCCTGAAACTCCTTTTTTAAATCCAGATACTAGACCTCCTGTAAGTTTATCTGCCTGTGCAGAAACTCCCTCAAGACCTCCCTCTAGATTATCTACGCTCTTCTCAGCACTCGTAGTATTTACATTGATCTCTATTTCTTTCTTAACTGACATCTAATCTGTTCTTTTGCTTCACTCCATTTAGTGATAATCTTCCACTCTCCTTTAGCTACCCTCATATCCTGATCTGTAGCTTCCTGTTTCTGAAGTTGCTCAATTATAAAACCCAAGTCCATCATACATCGTTTAGAAGTTCCAAAGTAGCCTCCTCCGTTCTGAGGTTTATCTGGATCTCATTAATAACATATCTCCTTCCATTGATATCTATCTTATCATTCATCCTCAACTGAGAAGCAACCTTAAAAGGCAGTATTGCCTTCATTTGATATACCCTTCTCTTATCTGAGTAGAGATCAGTGATATAATCTTCCCAGAATTGATTGTATAAGGTCTGCACGAAACTCTGCTCATGAAGAGGATCAACTTCAAGTCCATAGGTTAGCATTTGCGTTACACTCGCTGCAACTCTGTTATTTATATTCCCACATAGATAGACTTGGTTAGAGGCAGTTGTTGTTTGCCCTGTCTCATCTACAAATCCAATAGGATAACTAGTGATATTTAATGTAGCAGGTGAATAGAAGATAACAGGCTGACCTATATACGGATCTCCTTCCTTATCAATACTCTTACCTACTAGGAAATTAGTTACTCCATTATTCAGATCATCTAACTTCTGATATTTCATTAATTCAAAAGTAGATTCCGTAGATAACTCTCCTCCATCAAAAGTGAAGTCCGCTCTTAGATCTCCATATCCTATATCTCCATTTCTTAATCTAAAATTCTCTTCTAGATATGAACCTGATTCCTGATAATTAAATGAGATCCTTCTGTAGAGTTCTGGCTTCTGAATCTTCTCAGAAGATATATCTACATGATCAGTAATATCATATTCTGATCCTAAAGCATACCAATCATCTAGTGGCTCTACTATGAACTTCGTTCTACTTGTAGGCTCTATCACTAGATTAAACATCTTCACTAGACCTATCATAAAATCATAAACCTTCTGCTCAGGCATCTGATCACTCATGATCACATCAGTAGTAAATGACTGAGATGCGCTTGTACTTGCCGTGAATACATCTGCTGCATTCTCTGAAGGTCTGCCTGATATATTGCTAGATGTGATTGTTATTGTCTCTCCTCCCCAATCTATAGGCGGTGAGAATCTCATCTGAACCTCATCTCCTCCCTTGAGCCAAGCATTCAGATATACCTCCTGATCTGTAACATTCCCTGAATGTTGTCTGCTCATTACATATACCCCATTCACATACCAATGCACCTGATAATCATTAGTAGATGCAATAGTATACTTCCAGATAAGTGAGGTTATAATATTGTTGTTCGTATAAAGATCTGTCGTAGCATCAAACAATCCTGTGGCTGAGGTGAAGTTTATCTTCTGAGCCGTAAAGCCATTAGCCTGATCTTTGAACATATATCCCTCTCTTCTATGTCCCCACAGGAATAGATCCGTGAACTTAGAATTAGTAAAGAAGGTAGATGTAAAGGTGATTCCATATTTAGACTCTATCGCATCAATCAACTTGCTGATCCTGATAGCAGGTTTTAACTCATAGTAATCTAGCCCATGATCATCATTCTGACTATGGTATGCTATATCATTATCATCATGATCTGAAGATGATGAGTCATAGTGCCAATCTCCCACAGGAGATATCAATGGATAGATGACATTCCCAGAATGAAGAGGAGTAGTTCCTTCCATCGCTCCTCTAATCACTCCTCCCTCATAGTCATGATCATATGCTGATAGATCAAGATCCGTTAATTCATCCTCCCCAAATAGATCCTTCAGATTCACCCCTGCTGAAAAGAATACAACCTCATATGCTCTAGCTTTTCCATTCTTCATATCTACAGACATCAACTCAATGCTTCCCTCTCTGAATAATTCCTTATTCACGAACATTGTAGCATCCTGTCTTAATGATGCTTGGAATCCTCCTGATATATCCGCATTGTAGTAATGCTTGAATACAGAATTATTAGTCTTAGATGCAGGAACTTGAAAGTTCTGAGTATAGTCTATAAATAGTTTGCTGATATCCTTCACATTCTGAAGGCTCAACTTAATATTCACATCCTCATCCTTGAATGTATCTAATCTCTCTGATCCAATATAGATCTCTATCATAGCATTGCATTCTCAGGGTTAGCCATCTCAATATCTATCGTATAATTGATAGTCTTATCATTGATGTGCTTCTGTAATCTTAATGAATTAGTAAGGACATTTACTGCTCTCTGTTCCTGAGATATATTGAATTCAGATCCTGATTGGCTTGTCGTTCTATTAAACACCATCAAAACATATTCACTCATTAGGAGTTGCTCCATAACCTCACTATAATCCTCTGATACAAATCCTGTATTTAGAGTCATCTTGTGATTCACTTGGTGATTGTATGATCTCACACCTCTTGCTTGATTACCCCAAGTATATCCAGATGCTGAAGCATTCCCTATAACTGATCTATATACTTCCTTATCTAGATTCAGATCAACATCTGATCTCTTCAAGAATGTTACATAATCCCATGCACCATATCTATTCACGAAATAAAGAGAAACAGGATCATACTTAGGCTCACATTCATTGTAGACTCTAACCTGATCAATTACAGAATTAAACCCATCCAATAACTGAACATCATAATAATTAGTTCTGTAAGGCGCAGTACCTCCATATCCTTGATTAGCCTTCCAATTTGAAAGGTTCGCAATTCCAGAAGGGAATAATAATACTCTCTCCTCTGCCTTTGTTTCATATACATCTGACTCTGTTACGGCATATTGATAGCTAGTCCCATCATCATTCAATACCTTGATATTAGCGAGTCCGATATTACAACAGGATAAAGCCTCTACAGATCCTCCATCTGCTACCACCCGATCACGATATCCATAGATGATATCTAAACCCTCTCCATGAAGCCCTAGATAGATAGGCAACATCCAAGCATCCTTCTCATATGCATATCTTGATTTCTCCTGAAGGAATGGACCTTGTATCTTCTTGTTAGCCCCTTCAATAAACTTACCATATCCATAGGTTACAATGAAGATTTCTGTAGATCCTGTGTCAGTTCCTGCTCCTAATGGAGCGGATTCTGTATTGAACCAATCTAGAGTATAATCTATCTGGACAAATAACTGCGAATCAGGTGACTGAAATACTATAGAATCACTATGTAACTTGCTTATCCGATTCGTAAACTCATTCTCTATCAATGCTGAGATATCTGCCGTTGGGTAGAAGTCTACAAATCCTGATGTTCTGTTAATTGTATAAACAGGAGTAGCAGGTTTTGATCCCTCTTCACCACTCCAGACATATATCTCTAACTCCATTCCATCTAGTCTGTCTCTATTAGAGCCATCCCAAGTAAAAAACAGAGGTGATCTTGCTGCTACTAATCCTTCAGGGCTAATTACTGCCATCTTTGTATTCTTTGTTTAATTTTTCTATTGTAAACTCTAGAAAATCCTCAACATCTAGAGCATATGCCTCTACTATCTCATTAGGTAATTTAGCATATCCTAACTGAAATGGTCTAGAGTAAAAGTTAGAAGCAGGTATTCCCTTCTTTCCAATGCTCTTAACTATAGCCCAAGCCGTTTGATCATAGGTCTGAAACTTTCCTTTGTTGCTTCTGAACTGAATCTTACGATCCTGTACCCATTTCCTTAGTGGTGAGAATGGAGGATTCTTTCCTGCCTTCCTTCCCTTATCTACCCATTCACCATATTCATTCATCAGGAAGTCAAACTCAAAAGAGTTCGGCATAGCCTTGATATCATAATCTAGAGATTCATAGAGGCTATTAGTTACATTCTTCTTCTTTCTCGTAAGGTTCTTTCTAGACTCTTTAACAAGATATTTCCCGAACTTATTTAATGCCTTCTGTGTATTCTCTCCCTTCATCTAGCAGATGTTATTAGGATTGATTGCTTCTATCTGGAGTGTTGCTTTCCATCCACAGATGTTCGCTTCCATATCCTCATCAAAAGGCTCTGCAATAGGATCGTTTATCAATCTGAAGTAAGCATCATACTGATCTCCTCTTCTGAAGGTAGCTAAGATCTCAGATATTGCCGCAAGAGTTCTATGATACACATCCTGCTTCATCATATTCCCCTCATATAGATCCTTCGCTTCTTTGCTATAATCCACAATATCCATTACCAGAAGATCAAACTCATATGTAATGGTTCTCTCTCCTAGAGTTGCCGTTCCTGTCATTACATGAGCAATAGGAAACATATCCTGCTTCCTGAAATCTAGATCAAAGATATCCCCCCAAGTTACTTGGTTGATCTGATCATTTGCTGATGCAGCACTCTCAAGTGCCTCTGTTATTTGATAGTATCCCTTCTTCATACAATTAAAAAACCCTATTCGCTAAAATAGGGATAAAAAAAGAGGAGATCACCACAGACCTCCTCAACCAAACCAATCTAGCGAACCACCACTAGATTCCCAAATGTATATCATCTTCATCCTCACATCTGCAATCGTAGTAATCAGGATCTTGAGATTCTCCGCAGACACTACAAGTGCTATCGTGATAATTCTGATAGCTTTCTAATTCCCAATCTAGATAACCCATTACTCAAAGAAGTTTATAATGTTAGTCAATGTGCATTCAAAACCGAATACTGCTGCTACTCTATGACATTGATTCAATGTAAGATCTAAGCAGTATCTGTTCTCCTTTAATCCTGTGATTAATGCCTTCGTTGAATAAGGAAACTTAATCATCTCCTGATCTAATACCTTAATAGCCTCTGGGCTTAACTTGTCGTATAAATTCATCTCTCTATCAATTATAATTCTACTTCAATCTCTTCTTCTTGACAGAATGTTTTATATTCTGCATGAGCCTCATCCCAAGAATCACCAAAGAATTCCTCTCCTGTCTCTGGGCAGGTAATAATGATTTGCACATCTTCTCCCCTGTTCCATCCATAATCTGAAATGCCTATAGTATAGCTTTCCATCTCTGACCACATCCAAATGTATCCAGAATTAGAATTATATCCTACCTGAGCGCATTGCAGATCATAATTTAATTCCAATGCTTTTGATAATACATCCTGAAGAATTATGAATTGCCCTGATGTTTTTAAATCTACTTTCATCTCTCTATCTTTTTAATGATATTCAAAGATATGAAAAAAGACTTTTAATAACCTAGCCTAATGTTGATTTTTTTTCATCAAAGATTTCTCAACCTCATTCTTATCTATCTCATACTCCAGATATGTGAGTGCAGTTCTTAGAGGTAACTCCGTTACTTTCTCAAATTGTAGGAGATCTCCTTTAGCAATCTGATGTACTGCTCCATACCATCCCCACTTTCTAGAGAAGTTGGATTGGGCATCATATCCTTCTTCCCCTCCTTCTCCAAAGATTTCAGGAAAGTTATCTGTAAGTTGGTGGCGATACGATAAAAAAAAAGCAGACATCCCATAAAGATATCAGCAGATAGATCCTCAAATCCCTCCCCATGATGAATATCTGGATCATAATTCTCAATGCTATGCCTTCCAAATACTTTCTTAGTGATAGGTCTATATAAGACTCCTAATATCCTCTCAGCATTCTTGTATGGCTCTTGTAGGTAGTTATCCAGATCAATATACTCTCCCATAGAGATATCTTCTATCTTAGGATGAAAGCCATACTCCTTACCCTTAAATGTGAATGTCTTTATTAGGTTAGGCTTTTCAGTCAATACTTTACCTATCTGATTCCTGATCAGATCCAGATCCTTCTTCTTCATTCCCTCCTGCTGACTAGGAGTCAAGCCACAGAACTGATATAAGGCTATCTCATCACCATTCTCCTCATTAGCCATAAGGATAAACTTCTTGTATGCTGATAGTTTTATATCTGATAGATTCTCAGGAATCTCTATGCTAACGGATTGCGTATCTCCCATAGTTAGGTTTGCTTAGTTTGTTATATACTCCATACCTGATAGCATCTATCAAGTGATTGTACTTATCCTCTGGCTTATTCAGGAGGTTACCATTCTTATCCTCTAACCATTTATAATTCTCCATCTCCTTCATGAGATTAGAGCCTATGATATGGATCTTAAATCTCTTCAGCATATCTATCCCTGCATTAACTGAATCCGCTCCCTTCTGAGTAGGCTTTATATTCCATCCCATCCTATGTAGTTCCTCAATTGATTTAGGCTCTGCTGAATCTCCGAAGATCTCATCATACCTACCCATATCTAACTTCTTGAATTCTCTATTCAGATCCTGATTAGTTAGGTTAGTTGAATATAACAATTCTTGAAAATACAGATTATCTCCTTCCTGATAACATCCCACAAGTGCAGAAGGATCATTAGTGAATCCAAAGTCAAGCCCATAGGATAGAAACTTAGCAGTTGCAGGAATCTGTTGGATAGTGCTGAATTGGAATACTTGCGCTCTATTCGTTCCTCTCTCCCCTAATCCATAGACTCTCCAATAATGCTCATCTGTTTCCTTTAGTCTCTCTATCTCATCTATGATAGTCTGATCTAGGAATGGATTGTCTTGGTATGTGGTTTGATAGAATGCTGCATCATCTCTTGGTATTACCCTATCATAGATCCAATGGAAAGTATCTGAAGGGTTATAGTCCAGAATGATTCTTCCGTTGGTACGGAATATGATTTGCTGCCAGTCCTCAAAGGTCAATTCGTTAGCCTCATTTAAGAAAGCCAGATCCCTCTTCCTACCTCTGATCTTCTGAGGCTGATCCATAGATATAAACTCTACTAGATTCCCATTGAGGATGTATTCTGAATTGGACTTATTATGATTCTCCTCTCTATAGAGATCTGATCCTTTTAGGATATCTAAGAAGTCCCTCATGACTGAGGAACGAACCGCAGGAAAGGTCTTTCTAACGATTGTAATAGTCTTACCTACATTCTTCCCACAATAATGAAAGATAATCCATAAGAGGATGTTGTATGTCTTTCCAGAGCGAGTACCACCCTGTTCTACTACTATCTTCTTATCTGATCTCTTAAGATGTCCGTAGACTTTATTAACTCGGATCTTGCTCATCCACTTCCTCTATCTCAAAGGTCTTGAGCCCTTCATGGGCTATCTCCTGTCTCTCTACATATCCTCTCTTCTTACCTTTAGTCTTTAGATAGAAGATTGTAGAGGTCGGATTCCCTCCCTTTATCTGCTGATGTAATTGTGATTCCGCAAAGTCTATAGCAACATTATCTAGATCCTGTACTGCTCTTCTATACTCTGGATCATTATCTAACCATAGGTAGTGAGTAGTCCTTCCTATACCTACATTCTTACAGGCAGATGTTACTACTCCTAGAGATTTCTCTAGTGCTTCTAGCATTGCCTTTTTATGTTGTTCAGTTTTGTCCATTACAAATTCAATTTAATGGTGAATTCATTAGCCTTCCTCTTCGCTGAAGAGATCATGCTTGGGTATAGTTTTATAAGCCTCTTGATCGCATCTCGCTCCATATCTATAGTCCTATAATCCTTACATCCTCCATCAGTTACCCAATGCTCATTCTCCCAATGCAAATACCTAACCGCTAATATTCCTCCTTTATCCTTTATATGTCTCAGGCATATTTCATAATCCTCCTTCACTTTGAAATCAGGATCAAATAGATATTCCCCATCATTGACTATTCCCATACAGGAAGCCGTAACATAGGATCTTGTTAAGAAAGGTTTATAAGGGTATGTACCTCTAGGTGAGGATTCGGTTCTTGTTCCCCATATCTTATATCCTAACTGCTCCGTAAGATCAAAGAACTTTAAGAATTCCTCTGCCCAGAATCCCTCATCTCTGATCTCTATCTTCTTAGTCTTTCTCTCCTCTAGTTTGTTATACCCTACATTCTTCGCATCATCATCTAAGAACACTACCCACTTCTCATCCGTATTCTCTAGAATCCAATTCCTAGTATCTGTGATCCCTCTCACTTCCTTAGGTACACATACTATGTTCTTTACTAATCCCTTGTATTGATGATACTCACTCTCTGGAATAAAGAATGTGCTGAGGTTAGGTAAGATCTTATTTGTCGTGGTGAGTCCTGCTCTGCCCTTACTTGGTACTGCTATCAGCATTGATTCTATCTTTTAGATCACTCCATTCTAATACTCTCTCTAAGGATACGGCATCAAATCCTGATCCCTTCTTATATCCTCCTCTTCTAACCATCTTTAGTTGTAGAGTCTCTTTAAGATCCTCCCAATCTACAGAATTAGGTTCAGCCATAATCAGAATATATTCCTTTGGAGGTTCTACCTGAACACTCTGAGGTAATTCAATCTCTTCTCCATCCTCTAATTCATCTACCTCATCATCTAGATTAGGAATCTCTAAACCCCAATCCTCTAGATCCTGAAGATCCCATTCATTAGCAAGTAGATCCCAATCCCATTCACCGAATGAGGAGTTATCCTTAATGATGAATTCCTTCTCCTGTTCTGGAGTAAGGTTATCTGCAAAGATGATAGGTACTTCCTTGAGTCCTGCTTCCTCACAAGCCTTTAATCTCATATTCCCTCCTAGTACGATCATATCCTGATTCACTACTATAGGTCGTAGATCTAGCATCTCTGGAAATTCCTTGATGCTCTTCACTAACTTCTCAAATTTATTCCCCTTGATAAATCTAGGGTTATCAGGATTTGGTCTTACCTGCTTAATATCTACTCTTTCCATAATTATAGAACCCATTAATAATCAACTAAGTTACGCAAAAACTCCCTCTCATGAGGAGCTAGTTTATTTCTCTGATCTAATTGGATCATGATCTCAAGCAGTTTATAGTAATTATTCTTATTTACTAATAAGAGATCAGATCCTGCTTGATTCATTTGTTGATGTTGAATTTAAACCACTCCACAAAGCACTCATCTAGATTCTCCTCAATCATAAATAAATGCCAACTCCAATTCCCTGAGGCTACCCTAAGGATTGTTACATTCCACCACTTCTCTTGTATCCTATTCCATCCGAATAGTTCTATGTCAAAATACTTATGCATCTCTTCCCTCTTTAATTACTGCTTTTAATTGTGCTATCTCCTCCAGAGATAAATCTAGAATCATATCTACCTTATTCTGGATATCATTCATCATCATCTCATCAGTACCATCTAACTTACTCATAGGCTCTCTGATCATTCTCTCTATGGATTTCTCTAGAGTGTTCATCTGCTGCTTTACCCTCTGCGAGTATATAGGTGTTCCCTTCATCAAATCCATCTGCTCTAGAGTTACCTGATACAAAGCCATTAGCTTTACTCCGTTCTTGAATAATTCAAACTCAGTCATTCTCTATTCCGTTATCGGTTAGGTCTCTATTCATTAAGTCTATGAGCGTGTCTTTCATTTCTCTTTGGTGTTAAAATGTTCTACAATCAACTCAATCGCCATTCCTAAATCTTTAGGCTCTGCCATCTCTAAAGTATCATCACCTCTGCGCCACTTGTTGTGATTCTCAAGTAGTGTTACTGCTTCTTGTA
>Ga0209092_10000885_pt1 | contig 30334 bp, 19 predicted proteins | sample FraStrMetagenome_FD_187446 | JGI IMG/M metagenome (GOLD analysis project Ga0209092, IMG submission 187446) | Marine eukaryotic phytoplankton communities from Arctic Ocean - Fram Strait ARC3M Metagenome (SPAdes) (version 2) | ecosystem: Environmental > Aquatic > Marine > Oceanic | place: Fram...
ATCTACAAGTTTGTCGATACTCTCTCTCTAGAATAAATATTTAAATTTGTTGGAATCAAGCAAAAAGGATTTTTGACACCAAAATTCTTTTTGATAAAAAATAATAAATAATAAAATCACATCCGAGAAACTTCTTTTCACAATACCAACTTCAAACGACTCCGTAGCCAGATATTAAGAGTACACAGAAATGCATTTTAATTGATCTTAAGTAATAATTATACAAGAAGAAAAGAAAATCATGAGTGATGTCATTTCGTAGTGTAGTGGAATGAAGATCACATGAAAAATGAGTGGGCGCAAGATGAAAAGAGGTTACAGAACATTACAATTGAGAGCATTTCAACTTTGCAAAGATGTCCGTACAAGTAACACATTCTGTTGGGAATGAATTTGCGAGAAAAAAATTAACTCTTTTTTTCTTATTTTTGATTCAATCTTACTGTTCTGCTTTCAGTTTTTCCTGCTCATACCAGTACCTTAAATATATCAGACCGAGACAATCACATGGACGTTTGTATTATACTAATGCTTTTGAGTCTAAATCAATTCTTAACAAGAGATCAAGATTTGTATTGAAAGCCAACTTTAATAAAGGGAACGAGAATTATGATAGTCAGATTAAGATAACAAGGAGACAGCTTTTCAAACATCTATCATTGATCTCAGGCGTCGGCACTGTTTTTATCGGAATCTCAGGTGCCACAAATGCGAATTCAAACATTACAAATATTCTACCCCAAAGCTCCGAAATACAAATAGATTCCATCAACATAACACAAATAGCCATTGAAAATAAAATCAATATTACAGTTAAAAATACAACTGCAAATACGAAAGTCTCTATCGATCGGAAAACTTTTACACAGGTGGAAGTGAAGGAAACACCTAATCTCTTCGAATGGATTTTCTTTCAATCAAATCCTCCAACTGTTAAAGTAAAGAGAATTCCAAATTCGGAACTTCTATTAGCGAGCATCGTAGCTGGTTCTGCGACATCTATAATTAGAGATGGATTATTGTACCCTCTCTCAACTATCAAGAATCGCATCCAAGCTCAAAAAATATCTAGAGAAAAGGCAAATATGGAAATTTCATTTCAAAACATTTTTGATGAATTTTGGATGCAAGTGCAGCAACCTAATCTTTTTGCTGGTGTAGTGCCATCCTTGCTTGTGACGGTTCCATCTGCTGGTGCATATTTTGGTGTTAGAGACGTTTCTGCCCGTTTGCTTCAACAAACTATACAAACTCCGAGTCGTTTTGACGATTTGGCTGTTTCAGTTATCGGAGCGTTGATTGCCGATGTTATCGCATTGGCAGTTAGAACACCAGTGGATGTATTAGCTTTAAGAAAACAAATAGCTACTTCTGCCATTTTGGCATCCACGCCACCTTCAGTTTCCTTGACTGTCATATCAAATATGACAAATTCCAATCTAACCACAGTTATGGATAGTGCTGAAAATTCAACTGAAATATTCACTAGTGAAGTATGTAATACTTTGAATACCTCAACTCACAAAAGGCAGATAGAAACAATTGAAGAGGTAGAAGCTTTGAATGTTGAAATGGAAAGAAAAGTAGTTGGGACTTGGTGGCAAGATAGCCTTGAACGTCTCCCTGCTGTTATATTTTCTGATTTACCATATCTCCTTTCTAGAATAAGTTTGAATAAGTTATTGGTATCAGGTAACGAGAATTTAGCTGAATATGCTCTTTCTTACACAGCTATTGCATGTGTCTGTGCAGCACTAACAACTCCCTTTGATGTGGCGAGAACTAGAATATTGATTGATTCAGATAATGACCCAACAAATGGTATAGACGGAGGAAGTCGTGGCACTATTTTACAAACAATGATTAACGTTACAAAAGAGGGGAGGAAGAGTGACGACGGTGAAGTTATTGAAGGAAACTTTTGGAATTTATACACTGGTTGGCTAGAGAGAACAATTTATTTGGGTCTGGGTGTTTCATGGCTGGATCCAATTCGTGTTATTGGCTATTTGGGCTTGAGAGATGCAATTTTACTTGAATGGCCATTTGATTCATCATGAAGTCGAATCCTTTGACCACCATTGTTCATTATTAAGTAGTTTTCGTCGACTCGAGGTTTTTCTTTGAATCAAAATTCTAATTCCTAACAGATTTATGTAAAATATAAGGTCGTTATGTTGCTTGACGTAAGCTCTTTAACGAGTTTTCTGCTGCTGTAACTGATCCATTATTTGTCAGCATGTATTATCAATTATTTTCATGAAGGTAATTACCAACAAGAATTCTTCTGGTTTATGACATTGAAAAATAAATTCTCAGGAACAAGCAGTATGTAAGCTTTTGATATACATATTTTTTTAAAATTAGTCCTTCTGATGGACTTTTCGAACTAATAGACTATTTTCTGCGATATCATGCATCAACTGATATTTCATAAAAACATCAAATATATGTGTATCTAGTCAAAAGACGCTTTTATTCTTAGATGCGTTGAAATTCGATTTACCTCAATCTCTATGGCATACTATGTAACAAGTAACAAGCTTCTTTCTCTAAGGATACGGTATTTTGAAAAGTTGTACTGTTTTGGGCCTAATTATTGCAGATCAATTGAATTTTTAGTCTCAACTCATGAACTGTAACTTTGTCATTACCCTTCTCATAGAAATAAAGAGCCTCTCTAGACTATTTTCGACTCTATCCATTTAGAGAGTGTGAGGAAAATTACATCTGTAATTACAACTGTCATAATTCCAAAAGACCTATTTGAGGCATTTCATGTTAAATGCATCGATCATTCAAGAAGACCAAATGCTTTCATTGAGCCTATAAGTCTCTCAAATCAGCTCTTAAATCTCTGAATGACTTTTTTTTTTCGTAAAACTGTCTTTTCTGAGAGTCTTGGTTATGTAAAAGCAGTTATGACCGCCGTAATTACATATAGTGTTTTTAGGCTTATAAATTTTCTACGCTTTGCTACGTAACATACATATGAAACAACTAGTGACTCCATCAAATTTCAACACCTCTCACTCATTTGTCATAAAGACCAGTTAAGAGTATTCGTCAAGGTAAGATGTCTGAAGATCTAGGTCACACAGACATATGATAATTATACCCCACCCTCATCTCAAGTTCATCTCATAAAACAGTATTTCTTTCTTCTAGTCTGCACAAAGCTACAATGAAGTCCTTCTTCCTTCTCGTAGCCGTTTCCCTACTCTCTCAGGCTTCCCTATTTGTTCATGCCGCTGGCACCACTGATGCAGACTCAATTGAATTAGAGATAATGAAATCGATTGAAGAGAATGAACAACTAGAAGCGATGGAAAGAGAACAAGTTTTAAATACGTCTTATGAAGAAGAAGAACAAATTTATCAAAGGAATAAAATTACTAATGCAGTGAACCAACGCACCGTTGATTGGAGAACATCTGAATTTGTAGAAAGACCCAACGTGGACTCCGAAGCTTTAGCACAAGTAAGTACACTAATTTTATTTCTTAATGACTTTCTGCTACCAACAGGTATCTCTTCTGTTTTCCGCATCTAACACATGAACTATTTTCCACGATCAACAGAAAATTAATGAACAAGTAGAATCTGGGAAACTTCTCGAAGCTGAGGAGGCCGACATGTACGAGAAATACCTCCAAGTTCAAATGGAGCTTTCTAAAGAGACAGATGAGGAAAACGAGAGATTGTACAATATCAATGATGGCAAGAGACGCTTACGTAGCCGTCGCTAAATCGAGTTTCTGATGCATATGCCATTTCATCAGAAGCAAGGTATTGAATTTAGATATATCATGTAGGAATAATGTAATGATAACCATTATAAGACTTCGTGTTTTTAGAGAAGGAAAACTATGTATTTTGTTTCAACAGCCAAATGATGCTAGTTATTTAATGAATTTTGTGTGCATTTGCCGTCAATCGTTAGCGCGATAAAGAGACAGTACAGTACATATGATTAATGCTTAATTATACTGCTACTAGGCAAAAGCAAAATAAATACCGTATTCTCAATTATGTTACCATAGAGGAACATGACAGCTTTGCCATACTACCTAATTTTTTATCACTCATGTCTTCGTTGATTTGGAATTCTTTCCTGCACTTCTGGCATATTCACTGCGACTTATCCTTGGTAAAGCATTCTCAAGTCTTCTCCATCGTGAACTTCGTTCTAGAGGAATAAATCCTAGATTGATGAACCAATCCAAAGGACTATAGTGCGGAACATTATAATTGATTAGAAGTTCCTGTTAATTGTTTCGCGAACCCAGAAATACAAGATAAGCAATTATCATTTATTTGTTGGTTGATGAGTTTAAATGTCAAAAAGTGCGTTTGGTGAGACAGTTTACATTCAAAGCACAGCACAACATACCTGGCCCTTTTTCAAATATTTGGGACTTCCATACCTCATACTTCTCACAACCATAGCTCCAGCATCATCTTCATCAATAATCCATTGCCGCTTTTTTTTTCGTTCCTGATGATAAACTAGATTACGTTGCCAACTATAGTCATTATTTTCATCCTCATCGTCATCATTGTGATAGTCTGTTATGCTGTTGGTATTTTGTGCTTGTTCATCAGCACCCAATTCGACAACTTCAGCAGCTTCTTCATCATGATTAATCAAGTCTAGGATAGGAACCAACCTCATCCTCCCATGCTGTTTACTTCCTTGTATACCACGGCTAGCAACAGTACATAGGGCCCATTGAATCAATTGATACGGACTCATATTATTAGTATGTGAATTATGATTGGAATTGTGATTTCCAGCATTAGATGATCCTCTATTGCTCTTTCCATGATTTCGCCCATTTCGACGATTTCCATGATTGTTGGAGTCGGTATTGGGAATTATGAAATTTCCATAATCTCGTGATAGCGTGCTTGTCATCCTATCAGCATATTCACGAGCTTTTCGAATTTCACCATGCCATCCATTAATATCATGTCCCATTTCTTGTTCATAAGTTCGCAAAACTTCCACTAAATTTTTTCGCTGATGAGTAGAGATACCAAGTCCACAAGTTGGGTTTTGGGGTAGTATGGAGATGTATGCTTGATATTTGGATTCACGAAATCTACCACGTTCATGTGCTAACAGAAGTGCTAGAAGGATTGGATCATCCAAGTCTTCCAATGGGAAGCGACTCCGAATTTCATTGGGTAAGAGAGGATTGAGTACGTTTAAAGCAACAGCTCGTGTCAGTTGAGATGGCAAAGGAATTTTAAGTAGTATTTCTTCTGGATCAAATGATGTATCAAGTGTAGATGTTGTTGGTGATATAGAAGGACTACTATTTGCACCCGCCTTACTATCATCATTCATGTAGTAATCATTCAAACTTCCGCCAGGAAAGCATTTCGTTTGACATTTGGTATAGGAGTTGCGTACCATTCCTAATCCTCGTGAGGCTCCACATGGTGCCGGAGTTAATATACCTAAATCAGGATGTACAAATCCACCCTTTTCTCTAATGACAGACTCTCTTAAGGCAGCAAACATCATCGGATGAGAAGAGTCATACGGTCCCGTGCCTAAACCAGGTGTTGGTAGATTTTGAATAGATATAGGAGGGTCATTCTCGTTGTCAAATATAAATGATCCATATGTTTCTCCGTGCTCATAAGAATCATAGTATGGTGGATGGGGGATCATGAAAAAAGAATAAAAAGGCGAAACAAAGTAATGCCAAAAATATTGTGGTATCGAGTAGATAGGCATATCAGCCGCATTAAAACTTTCGTAACCTTGCTGCTCCTCATATTTCTGTTTGTTCTTGTTTTGAGTCTTATATTTCGTTCCTTTCTTTTTCCTGGGATTATTATTACCATTGACATTTACAGAAGAGGGAATTGTAGTGCTTCCTCCTACATTATTAGAATGAAATGAGTGCATTGGAGGATACCCGAAAAGGGTTTCGTACAGACCTGTACTTCGAATCCTTATCCCCAAGGCAGTTCTCCATGGCGACGACGCTCCATTCATACCTGTCAGATATCCTGACCCGAAACCGAACCCAAGCAGCATACCAGTAAGACTACATAAAATTATTCTCGAAAAGGAGTGGAAAGGATTGTGAATGTGTTGATTGGGATGCTTTATGGCGGTGGGAGTGATTTTAGGACTGTTCCTAGAACTGCCCGGAAGATAGGATTCGTTGGGGTTTAAGTTTGAAGTTGTATCTGACGGCAATGAATCTTGTTTTCGTTTATTTTGCGGATCATTTTGATGATGACTGTTATTGTTTCGTTTGCTATTTCGATGTTTCCCCATTTTTACCTTTTTTGTATCTTTTCGTTCATTGATTGGTGGAAGAGTGGTTACTTTCACTTCAATATTGAGGTAAAATATTCAATTTCTTGACTTTATTTCATGCAACAATGATTTAGATAATGTCAAATTAACACTTCAAAGATAATTCCAAGCTTCTTTGATCAATCAATAGAAGAAAAGGAGTATGGAATGGAATGTTGAAGCAAACGAATGAAATGTTGATGGGGATCTTGTTGATGCCATGCAGCTTTTGTTATGTTATATCGCGCTAAGAATTCTCGTGCTATATAAGCAGAAACAAAATAGACGTCCGTAGAAAATTAACTGTTATGTAATTCAAGGCGTGTAGAGCTCCAGAAAGATTTTAAAATGCGTAAAAAATATACAATTAATTTCTATATCGGCGCTAACTTTTGCCGGTCGTGATATGAACAAAACAAAGCATTAAGTATATTTTTTCCTGAACTTTGAGATTAGAATAGCCCTTAAGCTTTTATTTCTCGAGAATATGTAAATTGGCCGCCTAATTTTTATCTGTTTTCACGGGAATTGATTGTCTTAAGTAGCATAAAATATTAATATGCATTAGAGTTCTGTACTCTATGTATGTTTTATATTTAGAACGCTTGATCTTATATTGTTTTTTCTTAGTCTTGTGGTAGGAGCAAACATGTGCAAAAAATTGCTGTAATTATGCGTTCGATGCCTTTTAGATCATATATTCAATTGCAAGTAAATTTAATTGGTTTTCTATTTTCCTTAATTTCAATACTCATTCGATTGTTTCATCTCATTCTAAAAAAGGCATTATTATCATTATTATAATACTGAAACAATAATTTCAGTCTGAATTTTGAAAACTTCAACCGATGCCTATAAATCAATCAATATCGCTTAGCATTGTGAAGAAATTGGAGAAATGACCTCAGACTTCGTTTTTGGAAATGCAGTGTTTTCTGGTAAATATGATGAATGCACAAACATTCATTGATAGGAATGACATGGTGTAGAAATGTTATTTCATATGAAGTCTCCCCATTCACTTTTTTTAGCCTCTTAGGAGGGGACCTGCCATATAGTCTTACTGGGGGAAACTCTTGTGCTACCGGCGTGTAATTGGCTTGGTGGATATACACCGTAAAAACAAACAAACAAACGAAAATCTCAATGTGAAATAGAATACAAAACACGTGTATATATTTTCACACGAAATGAGTTATTATTTAAACTTGACTTTCATTCTATTATTTGTCAATTTACTTTTTTCAATAGTAGCGTATCTTGTTACATTTTCTCTTTTCAAACTTTTCTTTCATGTATTCTAAGTTGCCCTAACATCTTCATTTTCTGATTGATGAAAAATTAATTCTTTTCTACAAAATGAAAGAAAACCTAAGAACATGGTTTGAACGTGTGGATCGAAAGTAATCATTCACAATGCTGCAATATAAAATTATATGAACTATCTTGTTTTGTTGAATGGCTTGCTTTATCAAAATACGTCCAAGTCTATTTGCATGTAGAGGTTATGAAAATTTCATCCATGATCCGGATGCTTTTCGTGCGCGATATCGGCATGACGTAACATTCTAATTCATCGTAATAATTCGAAGATGCAGATTCTAGAAATGAGCGATCTAAGATTATTTGAATGGTTTACAAGAATGCAGGCAGTGCAAAGATATAAATTGTTTTCAAACGAATGAGACAGGACCTAATTATATTATCTCTGATTTTTTTGAGATTGTCAGACTCTTGAGCGAAAAGTGAATCAGGAGTATCTATTGACACTCAAACCGGATATTATAGATCGAGGAAATTTCCAAATACACCTTCTCAATCCCCAGGCATACGTCCTCACAATAAATCTTATTCTTTACCTTTACCAACTGGAATTCGTCATGCTCCCACCATCATTTTATGCTTATAATCATAATTGAACAAATAGTTAAATCATATTGGAATTATTTACTCCATGCAGAATTATGCGCAATTTTCTAATCTTTTGCTTCAAATGTTTCTTTACAAACCGAAAATATTTGATCATCTTCATGCATAGAAATTGACTTTGTAACACCTAATTTTAGGAATGATGCAAAGGTATGTCTACACGACAACACGTCGTCAGCTCCAATGCTCATAGTGGATTTTAAATGAAATGCTGGAACACTCAACTCAGACAACGCATCCAAATCCTTCTCTGCTACACTGTAGAAATCTCCATCTTTATCAATAGACTTATTCTGGTTCCGTTCCGATACCAATAAATTGGCAAGCTCCCATATATCCTCTGGCTCATCAATATCATGCATCATTTTTCCTAGTTTTATGGATATTTCACATCTAGTGTTTGCAGTATCACAATACTTATGTATGCAATCTGTCAAGGCTTTCATTTGTGAGACAGCTGTGAGTGGATTTGACCAACGAACACCTTGAAAGACTTGGTTTGATGGCAAAGAAAATGGGATAGATATCATTCCATATCCTCCATCTTGTGCAGGGCACAAATGCGCTTCTTCCTTATTCTTGGAGTTGGAAGATAACGAATATATAATTTCAGAAAGAGGAATTATAGGACTATCCATTCCCAAAAAAACTGTATTTCCAGGAAGAAATGAATTTGTATCTGATTTTAATAACGATCGAGTTTCTTGTAGAGCTGATGCTAACTTATCACCGAGATTGGAAGATGTCAAATTGGCACTTGATTTTGAATCCCTCATTGGCAATAAAATCCAAGTATTTTTTGTACGTTTTAATGTCTGGAAACTATTACTAATTTCGGATGATTGATGTATTTCAAAAGAAGAAAAATGAAGGGAAGCGAGAATTTTACCCATGTGTTGTGCACCTTCTTTCGTCCCTGGAGCATACAACAATATCTTTGGTATCATATCCAAATCATCCTAATCATACATTGAAAATAGAAGGTATTTTAGAGCAAGGAAAAAAGGTGCGAAATGAATAGTCCACCATTAACATACTAGTATAGCAATATACACGTCAACTCACACATTGTCCAATTGCTTCTAAAACGTCTGACAGCATTGATTTTGCAAGATGAGCAGACCCATCTTTGCCAATAAGCTTCGCTAATCGAGTTTTGCTTTTTCCAGGAATCGGGCATTTTGCCACAACAACAATCGCTCCAGTTAACTTGGGAGTGATGGATTGGAGTCTAGAATCACATGACATTTTAAATAAAAATAATAAGGGTGAAAATTCAATTTTTTTTATTTTTTCAATATTTTTATAATAATATAAGTGTTCTTACCATCAATATTTGAGTATATGGATGTCCATACGATAGAAAAAATACATTCTACTGCAGTATCCTCTATTCAATCGTACAGGATTTGTGCTGGCTACGAAGAATATTTATTCTCCACACAGCAGAAAGAAACTCTCTAGCTAGAAAGAGACAAGCAAGTAAACTGTTGCTGCTGTGTTAACCTCATCTACCTATCCGAATCCCAAAGCTCCTTTTAACGTCAGAACATTTTCCTTCGACAACCATGAATCAATTTGTTCAACGAATTGCAAACTATATTGCAAATGTATGTTTTTAATCGCAATCTCCGCTGCTTTCTTGTTCTTGGAAATAAAGCGTTTTTCCTTTTTCAATGAAAGAATTATTTCTTGAGTGATCATTTTCTCACCTTCATATTCCACCTTTCTTTTCAATAGGAAATACTAATAAAGGGATTGGCAGAATCAAGAACCTTTCAAAGATTTGCGTTACGAACTCATAATACGATAGAAGAAATGAAGGGCAAGGGCACCGAACGAATGAATTCTGCTTTTGATGAAGCTCATAAGGCTACTATCGAAGCTGCAAGCAAGGCGCAATCATCTTCTGCAGGCACAAAATCGGGGAGGCCGCAACCGCCGTTACAAGGTGTTGCAGGTTTTTTTTCAGCGTTTGCGAAAGAAGTGAAAAAAGATTTAGGACTAGGGAAGTAGAGAATTTTATGAAAGTAAATAAATTCTTTGAGGGCATGAATTGTGGATATTTTTTTCCTTTTCATGATTGTTCGTGAAAGCGTTCTGCTGCAGCCATTGCAATTTGAGTAACCCATGAGTCATATTTCCACGGCCACAACGACGAATGATTAAAATGAAGTCTTGAGTATTCTTTGCAGTTCATCTCCGAAGATTTACTAGAACATTTAGCTCCTAAGAGTTGTCTTCAAAGTTTTAAGATAGCGGCGTTGCATCAAATAATTAATGATTAAAAAAAAGAGGAGTAGTGTAAGCTTAGCGAATCGATGATTTTTTCCCACGTTTTTTTTCAAATAAGAGTTCACCGGTAAGATTAAGTTTTAGATATTAAATTATAATCACAAGTTTTTGATGGCAAACAATTAATTCTATATTCATATAGCACTTTTTGTTCACTAAAAAAGGTAATGTGACAAAAATAAAAAAGATGTGTAAAACCAATGAAGATTCATAAAACTAATTTCAATTCGAATCTTCGATGGAATAGGCTATTTCATTCATTATTTGTTGTTCTTTGGCTTAATAACCTACCCACTCGTGATATACACCTTTCGTTGACCTGCTGAACGTACGTTCGGCCGGGACACTAAACATGAAAACATAAACATAAACCTACGAACATTCCGTATTGGACTCCAACAAAGGCGGTTATTGTCAATTTCAAATATACATTTTGACGTCATCATTTTCACTCTGAAAACGATTGGCTCCCTTTTTCTCCGAGTCAATTGATTCATCTGAAACATAGGTACTGATTTTTACATTGAAAGTACCATTCGTACGCACTAAGTATTTTCAAGATATAGTTAAATTTGAATCTAAAATAATTTTGTTGACATTCAACACATGAAACCACAATTCTTTCATCATTTCATATACACGTGACACTCCCGAACTTCAGAATGAAAAAGTTCATATATTACACCTTCCTATGTTTCGCAATCTTCATCTCAGCAGAAAGTAAGCATGCTGAGGGACCAGCAGCAGTATCTGCAGGAATGAAATCTGCTTTTTATCGAATGCAAAGACAGCAAAGATCCGTATTGAGTTCATTTGGTTTTCAACTTGATAATATTCACAGCACTGGGATTTTCAGAAGAAGAAATGATGAACAAGTCTCAGACTCCTCATTTGCTAACCTTTCCATTATAGAAAATATTGTTCAGAGTGCGAATGGCAAAGGAACATTAAGAAATCATGGTTTGTTAATAAGCGGTGGTGGAGCGAAGAAAAAAGTTTCATCTAGGAAGAAAATATCTCTTTTACCTCCAGTCTCTGCATATAATCGTCCATTATTGTTTTGGGAAAATATGATTTGTGGAGCAATCAGCCGTTCAGTCGCTCAAACAGTCATGCACCCAGCAAATACCATGAAAACTATTTTACAATCAAGATCTCAGGCTGGAGCTGACCGTATGACTATTCTACAACTTGCTCAACCAAGAAATCTGAAATTATTGACTCGAGGAGCAGGGGCTCAATTCATTTTATCTGTTCCACATGGTGCAGTTAATTTTGCCGTTTTAGAGTTTGTGAGACGCCAAATGTCAAGTTTGGTGGCTAAGGTAACAGGAAACGAGGACCATGAAATCGGACCTGGAGTCGACTTTTGCTCAAGTGCTATTTCAACTATATGTTGCTCGATTGTATCAACTCCACAAATGATGATTACCGATAACATCATGGCAGGAACTTATCAAAATTTAGGAGATGCAACAGTTGGCCTAGCTAAGTCCAATGGTTTGAAAGGTTTCTACACTGGATGGTGGCCAGGTCTTGCGGGAAAGATTCCTAGTTATGTAAGTATGCTTGCATTTATCCGATAATTTTTTCATCTTGTTCTTACTATTTAATTGCACAATTTGCGTATCACAATAACCTAGGGTTTAACGTGGGTTTTCTTTCAACAATTGAAACGAATTCAACTCAAAGTAATGCAGCGTGAGCCAAAAGATATTGAAAATTCAATAATGGGATGTATGGCTAGTGCAACCACTGTCTGTATAATGATCCCGATGGACACTGTAAAGACAAGACTTGTGACTCAAGCCAACTATCCTGATCTCATTCCTTATAAAGGAATTGCAGATTGTGCCAAAAGAGTATTGACAGAAGAGGGTAAGAAAACAAATGAAACATAATCTCTTTTTTTCCCTCGCACTTTCTACTTTATTCTCACTTTTTTACTTCAATGAATGTAAAAAGGCATGATTGCATTTTATAGAGGACTTGCACCACGACTTATAAGTGTTGTCCCTATGATTGGAATTCAATTTGGTGTTTACGAATTCATGAAAAAGGTTATTTTAGCCAACAACGCAAACTTGACAGATGATTACAAACAGAAACAAGCAGAATATGATGATCATAATGCCAAAATAAGAAATCTGGGTGGCATTGCAATGGAAGTTGCAGCTGATGATGACCAACCGTTTCCTGCCCCCAATTACGGCGAGAGAAAGAGAAAATAAAATGCTGTATCGAGAAAAAAACCACACATTGTAAAAGATGAAAAAAATTAGGGAATGGTCAAAATTTACAGTGCTACCAATGGAAAGGAAACAATTTATTAATTCAGGTTTTTTTCTTAATTTTGATTCATAATCACACAATCGCAATTTCTTAAAAGTCAATAACAGTATTTTGTTTGCAACATAGTAGCGCGTCATAATTACATCTTTAGAGAGAGAAAGAGAAAACAAACATTACTTATGGCTCTTCCAATCCTCTTGAAATGATCTATTCGCTGTATATCCAGTTGTAGCAACACAGTATTTTGCTTTTTATGGCCCAATTTCTCGAGCTGTTGAGTAGAATCTAGATAGTTCGTAGCATTACCTTCCCATTCCATTGCAAACTCGTTTACACTTGGAAAATCATCCTCATTGTAGACTAATAAAATATTGCTAATGCAAATACCAATACCATCACTAACCAGAATTATTTGCATTCGTAATCAGGACTCGTGGATATTTTTCTTTTCAGTATTTTTTTACGTCAAGTTCAGGTAATCGCTCATAATTGGTCGTTGCCTAAAAAAATGTCAAACAATGGATCTACATTCCCTTCATCCTTATTGATCGTATCACCAGATTCTGAAAACGCCAACGATGCAAACGAGGCCCATGAGATCAGCATCATTGTATCGACTGAACATGAGAACAAAAAACCTTCCAAACCCAAAATTATTGAATTACAATCTCATAACTACAACAATGATGAAGACGTGAAAATTGAGGAAGACAGTCCAAGGCAAAGCTTAAACGGGCACGCAGAAAATAAACATGATTTTCCCAGAGACATTCCTACCTTGGGAACTTCGAACAAAGACTTTAACATTGAAATGTCTATTTCACAAAGCAAGAAAAAAATCGTACTTGATACCGCAGATGAATCTCTAAAATCAGAGCATATTCTACTTGAAACCCAGGACAAAGGAATAGGCAACACCCAAGGAGGGAACTGTAACGAAGAACCGTCTCTCCCCTCTCGAATATCTATGCTTTTTGTTTCCATGAATTCATTGCCAAACTCAAAATCCATGGAACCACAATTAACAAAATTCGTAAAATCGTTACAAAGCAAAGAAGAATATATGGCAGTATGGGAGGTTATTTTGGATGGAATTATTTCACAACTAACATCGTCATTACCTAAAACCAAATCCTTCTATTTTGGGCATCAATTTATTCTTGGAGCTTTTTTGATAGAAGCATATCCAAATGCATTACAACATATTTCATCTTTTTTTCGTGTTTTGGGAAAACAAACACCTGTATCTGAAGCGTTCCATAAAGATGCCAATAATTCAGTTCCAAACTCAACTGATGAAGAGAAAAAATCAAAATTAATGGCAATGTCCATGATATACTTTGTTCATTTTTACTTTTTCCAGCTCTGTGTGAATCAATGTAATGATTTGAATGATAACGCTTCAAGACGAACCATGGATGAAGAAAAAAAAAACTCTATTCTCCATGCCCCCTGTTTCCTCACTACATTATTGAAAATATTATATAATCATTGCATAGAACCTGTTGGAGTCCAAAGGACGAATTTATCAGTTCTGGCTATGGATTTAGCACTATTCCTTATTCAAGAAACTGCAATAATTATTCAAGATAAAACTGGTCGGTTTGATGATAATCTCAAGATTTTTGCAATGAAAGCTCTATGGCAAGAAATTCCTGTAATATCAGATATTGTCAAGAGGAAAAATATATGGACAAAGTCTGCAAGTACCACAAAAAGAACTGCTGATGATATTGACAATCTCACACGAACGAAATGTGCTTTGAGAGTTGTAGATGATTGGAATAATCTTCTTCAAAATACGTGTCGAATTCATCATCAAATTTGTTGCGAAAAGTTGAATAAAAGGAATTGCTTAAAAAGTTCTCGGTGGAATAAGGATATCAGAATTTCAGAATCAAATCAAAAAGATAGAACATCCAAGTCAATCAACGAAACGGATTTGTCCCCAATCGAATGCACAACTATTCTTCATATTTGCTACCATTTAGTAGGCGTTGAAATACCGGGCTCTTCACTCTCTTCCTTGAAAGATTATGATTCTCAGCAATTTATTAGATTAGGAGGGATACTACAATGTCTTGGAAGTAGTCCAAACAAGCACTTTAAGAATATGTACTCCATCTTCAAAAAGTCAAAACAATTTCACAACAATATATATTTTCATAGGATCTATTCCATGTCCTTGGTCAATTCATCAAAATATCTCGCAGTTATTCTCGATGCTATCAACTATGCTACTTTACTTTTTCACAAGAATGAAAAAAAACATGGCGAAGACAAAAAGCTAGAGAACGAAGCCGTAATGGAAACCCAACGATGTATTTCAAGAGCACTTACTGCCTTTCTTGCTTCTAAGTCTCAAAAGTTGTTGATCAAATATTGGGAAGAACAAAAATTGGTAACGCTCAAGCATGACAAAAGTATAGATCTTTGGAATGGAATCATCAACAGTTGCATGAGGTTACTTCGATCTCGTTCCGAATTTTGTGTTGAGATGATTCTAACTTGCTTAAATCGTTTATGGTCTGATACCAACGGCCTACCTTTGAATTTTTTGAAGATGGATACGAAGGAATCTTCATCACAATCGAATATGTTTCATGAATTATTGGATACCTTGCAGGAATTAACCGTGGTTGATAAGATGCATTTAGAAAATATTGAATCATCGAATAAATTACATTATTCTACCTCAAGTTTCGCACCTGTTACTCTAGATGCATCTATAAGAACAATATGTACAATTATTGCTGGATGTATTCGCCACAAACCAAAAGAATTATATCCAATGTTTGTGAAGAGAATGCGAATTGATAGCATGATAACAATCGAGGTTCTCTCTTTACTTGTAACAACATCACTGCCCGATCCAGTTCAAACAGATTCGGTCGATAATTCTTTGTGTAGCAGCAGTGCATATCTGAATCAAACTATTGGCTCTGTATTGTTGAAAAATTTGTCGAATGAACATCTTCACAAACGTTGCAATTCTTGTTCACTGTTTTTGTCCATGGACATCGAGACAGTTGTACCTTGTCTATTCCAAAACTTTTTCATAGTGAAAAAAAGTAAATGCGTTTCAAACAAAGTAGCATCAAACTTACTTTGCCAAATACTTCTTCGTACGAAGAAAGTAGAAAGAGTTATGAAAATTATTGTGAAGCAACTCAGGAAACTAGAAGAAAAAAATAAGAAAAACCATTTGAATAATTGCTACAAAGTTATTGGTCTATGGAGACGCCAAATTCTAAATTCAGTGGATGATTACAGATTTTCAGAGATTCTGGTCGCTACTGGAAAAAGCATGTTTAAGTCTCCATCGGAGAGCTCTCCTCTGGCTTTGTTTGGGAGCCTAATTGGAAATGCAATGAAAGATAAAAATAGCAATGAAATGGGAGAAAGAAGTACGAAGAAAATTGTTGTTGCCTTGGCATCAATTATCAAACTTGCATTAAAGGAGTTGGAATTGACAATAGAAGATGACCTTCTGAAAAGACTATCACCGCTACTAATGCTTAGACGAATACCGAGTGTTTTTTTCAAAACCCTCCATAAGTGGATGATTGATGATAATAATGATTACGCAGTGGAAACTTCGATCTTAGCTCGTTTGCGTCACGCTCTTTCACTTAGACTTGACCTCGAACAAATTGTATTGTCCAGCAAAAAATTCCACAATGAACTAAATGATTGTAGATCACAAACTAAATTCAGTGCAGATGAGAGGAGACTCGCAGCTGAGCTGACTGGAAGATGTTTACCTTTTTCCGTATCCTTCAGCAAAGGAAGGAGAGCACATCTAAGTCAGTGTTCTTCCTTTGAAACGATTGTTGCGCCTACTTTCTGTTCTTTCCTTCACACAATAACTGCATCTGGACAAACAAATTCAAAATTCTCCAATATAAAATATGCAAAAGAAATAAGTGCTTGGACAAAAAGATCCAAATCAGCTCTTTATGCATTATGCAATTATGTCGCAATTGCTGACGACGAGGACGATACATCAGGACTATTATCTTCTATCTCATTTTGTTTGGAGGTACTTTCTATAAATGAATTTGATTCGATGGAGAAATCAATCGAAGAAGACATCGTTCAGTTACAAACTGGATGTATCAATCTATTTTCACTTTGTTTAACTTCTTGGGCTGAACGAAATATAGAGAGAAAAGCACAATTAAAGGGTCATCAAAATAGTCCAGTCCTTGTTGAAGAAGTGAATGCAAAAAGTATAGAAACAGAATATTTAAAGGAAGACGAGTTCCAAGGAAGATCTAGGAGTTTTTTCAAGTTCCTTTCGGATGTTTTTGGTATACTTTATTGTGCAGTAACCGACACGAAATTGCCAAAGTGGTTTGAATCGGAACGTGCGAAATATTTCAATATTTTATTCCAGTATCATCCTTCATTTATACCATCCTCATACCATCATGTAGGAAGGAGTCCGCCATTCAGAGTTTCTACTCGAACATGCATATTAAATGCATTTGTACTCACAGCACAGCGCTGCCCTATGGACAATGGCGAACTAAATTTTTTCGCAAACGCAATATCACCCCGACTTGTTTCATGGGGTTCATCAGGGTCTATTGATGATTGTCATTTTCATCCTTTGTGCATAGCAGGTGCTCTACAAATTATTTTTATATGCATTACCCGTATGAAATCTGTTGAAGCATTAAACGGTTCTTTTCAGGATTTTGATTATATTCGAAAGACACACAAATGGGCGTTGGAAACATTGAAAATAAATCCTCAAATTCAATATGGTGATAAATATGCACTTGAGACAATGAGACTATCTGCATTAAAACTTATGCTTGCAATAGCTACCATAGATCAACAAAATATGCTAGACACTAATCAATCGGTTGAGGGGCGCAACAATGTGTTGAGCCCTGGTGAAATGGCAGAAACTTTATCCATTTTACAAGGTGCTGCAAATATGGATTCAAATAAAAAAGTCCGAGAGTTAGCTAAGCATATTATGGCATCGTTAACGATGAAGAACATGTAATTTTTTAAATGTAGAGAGCTAGTGAAATCTATCTTGACTTATCCTTGAAATAAAATTGGTCAAAATCATTTTTCTATTTCCTATCTTCATCTAGTACTCAACATGCTTCTCACACCTATTATTGCCGGTTTGCAAGCCTTTCATAGATTGACACAATTTTTCGTTGAAGCAGTCTGTATGGTGTTCTTCTTTATTTGCTTGATGATTTTATTTTGCTTCAGTTATTAATTATATATATAGGATGATTCACCAAATAACTTCTTCGTCTTTGTTTGACGCAAAAAACCTAGTGACTGCCGATGGACCGTTGGAAAAATCGGAGTATCAACACTAATTTGATCATAAGGATATGGTACGTAGAAATGCTAAACATGATGTCACTTTCAAATAGGCTTATCAGAACAATGAAGCTATCTGATATGACGTGAGAAAATGAGTAAGCCCACAGTATGTAATAAATATTCCATAAGCCTCCTACCATATTTTTTCAAACTTGATATCCTTCTTTGATTTTTCTGTTCGGTTAAAAAGTTGTTATTGAAAGCATAAAATTGGTCATAAATACTTTAAAATTGAATCTGCTGCTGCATGATGGTACCATAATCATAAAAAAGAGATGATGTCTGCTTCACTATTTCAACAAAGATAACAGAAGTTATGCGACACCTTCTGACGTGGTGACACCTATCATTCTTCAACAGTAAAAACCAAGTAGCAAAAATCAGTGTCATGGAGCATAATGCACCATGTGCGTGGGAACATTGTTACGATGTCATATTCTACAAAATTCTAGATGAATTTCCTCTCTAAGTGACCTTGAAAAATCCTCATAACATTCCTATTCACATACAAAACATAATCAATGATACCTATGAATGCCTAAAGTATATCGTAGTCTTGTATGAAGAACAATTAAACAGGAAAGGCTCATTAATGGAAAGAATCATTAATGGAAAGAATTCTGGATTTTTTTATTGAAACTGCTGTACGATCAGAGAACCTTGAATAATACGTAAGCAACAATGAACTGATTCTTTCAAGCATGTTTTAAAAAGCCAGATACGATGATTTGAAATTCATAGACTAAATTCAACGTAGAGTTCTACGTCACTCTGAAACCAATGTCAACAAATTCTCGCTACAATAAAATTTGTCCTATGTTTGACACAAGACTTTCAAGAAAATCATTTTTTAAGAAACACGACATAAGGAATTCATTGGCCATTGACAACTTCCAAAAGTATTGAAGATTGGCCAATTGTCAGGCACGTCACTCAAATTAATTTGCAACTTTACAATAGAGCATTCGAGATAGCTTTACAATTATTCAACTTACAAAGTGGACAGCGAAAAATGCTTATATTACATCGTTCCACCCCGCAACTAAAACTCACGCCCATTTTCTCAACCCTTATGGGTGCAAACTATGCGAGCAAAAATTCATCTTCCACGCGAGCGTTTCAGTTCCGAAGTAGTGTGAAGAAATCAACCCTCGCTTCGAACAAAGATTCCTTGTCCTTTGATTCTCCTTCAAACTCAACTAAGAAGCCACAACACAAGACTTTCACAACTATTAATACTGCAACACCCTATCAAATTTGTTTTTTACGTCATGGACAAAGTACATGGAATCGAGATAATCGATTTATCGGGTGGACTGATACTCCACTGACTGAAGATGGAGTTTTAGAAGCTCGTGTAGCAGGACAAATGCTTTATAAATCAGGCATGCTCTTTGATGAGGTTCATACATCACTTCTACGCCGATCTATTAGAACAACAAATTTAGTCCTTATGGAGATGGGGCAAGAGTATATTCCAGTGCATAAAAACTGGAGACTGAATGAAAGAAACTATGGAGAACTAGTTGGAAAGAATAAAAAAGAAGTTGTGAAAGAACATGGGGCAGATCAAGTGAAACGATGGAGGAGAAGTTTCGACGAACCACCTCCTCCAATGAGGAGCTCTCACGACTATTGGCCTGGTCGAGATCCAAGATATAGAATGGTGAGTTCCAATAGTAGTCTTTTAGGAGGTTGTAATATTTTATTTTTTTATTGTCTTATTGAATCTTGATATTTTACAACGTTTTTAGATGCTCGAGAAGTTACCAAAATCTGAATCTCTCAAAGATACTATTGCCAGATCCTCAATTTATTGGGATAAAACTGTCATTCCAGCGCTTGAAGAGGGAAAAACGCTTCTGATAGTTGGGCATGAAAACAATCTTCGTTCTCTCATCATGCGACTGGAGGGAATAGACAAGGAAGATATAATCAACTTGTCCCTCCCACGGGCAGTCCCATTAGCCTACCGTCTTGATCCTATAACTTGGAAACCATTGCCGCGCCACGATGGGAAGTTTGATGAGGCAACAGGTTTCCTCAGAGGAGAATGGCTAGGAGGAGATAAAGCTGTGAAAGAAATTTTAAACAGAGACGATAAACAAGTATATGACACGAAAGTTACGGAAAATCTTGAGATTGGAGAAACAAGAGACAAATGGAAAACTTGGATGGAATTCGCAATTGGGCAACCCGATCCTGAGATGAAAGCAAAAACTGCAGCTACTGAAATTTGTGAGCTTGATGACCTTCAGCTTTCAAAGAGTGGGGACAAGAACGCAAAGGCTGCATAGTTACATTATAGATTGCTCACAGTGAAGCATTGTTTGAATCAAAGCCGGAGTTTTTTAACTGTATAATATTATACAAAGGGAAGTGAGTACAAAATTGGGACAAATGTACATAAGAAAGAAAGCTATAGAAAATACATGAGGATAAATATATAATATCATCTCTTAAATATATATACCAATTTTTGTGCATGGTATACCGAATGAAAGATGAATTTGTCAGCATTAAACTCATTCCATTGTCATTTCGTATTATTGCGCTTGTAACTCAGAACGCTTATCCAACAGTGAGATAAGATCTACAAACACTTCTCCATGATTTGATTTATTCCTAATTTTTTGGGAAGAAAAAATTTCCGAAAGTGAGTCTCCGGGTACAATCCCAATTTTTTCTTCTTGTTGTAGAAGAAAAAAATCAATTACTGACGTTCAAAGTAATAATGTATGAGGCAAGGATAGTTAATTTAACTCAATCGATACTATTCCTATTATGAAATAAAACTTTAAGACTAAACAACATTTTATTCTTCCTCTGCAGAACCGGCTACAGAAACCAAATTAATACAGTAACGATTCCCACTTTTATCAGGAATATTATGGCCAAGGTGTGTTCCATCAACAGAAACACATTCTCCATTAGGTAAACATCTTACATAGTCCCAGTTTACTTCTTCATCTCTAAAAGATGGCCATCCATGACTGGCAGATTCCTTCAGGTATGCCTCCATAGAACGGCCAACAGGTGCCGTGAAAAGTTTCTTACCAGTGACTGAGTCAAAGTAATCGGTTGTTTCGTCCATTGAAACTTCGTCCAGGTATTTAGTAGTTTGCCAGTAGCCAGCAAATTCAGCATAATGGCGATTGAAGTTGCAGATTCTATCAGAGGTGTCGAAATCACATCCCCATCGTAGTTCCTTTTGAACTGGTTTCTCACTAGTTCCATGAGCCTTTTGGCTCATAACTTCTTCTCCACAAGTGATTGGTAATTTCTCTCCTGCATACCGCGGAAGGAAAATTGTTTTATAAGAAAGTCTACATTTGTGCATGCAATAATAATGAAATTGGATTTTACTCACCAGCTTTCATAGCCATAGCCCTTCTGGCGAAAGTAGCTTGAAACGGAGTGAATCCACGAACAGGAGTTCCAATGAGTCCGAGAAGGATGAGGGATGCGGCACGATTGAGTTTCACCATTTTGCTGGTATTCAAGTATGAGTCGAGGATATATTTTATGGTGAGTTGGAATTCATTTTTTTTTATTTTGTTTGATGATGTGTTTATTTGAATTATGTAGTAATATATGAAAAAATGCTGACGTAAGAAGACAGCAGGATTGACCTTATTTTTGAAGCCCATTAATACGGTGCGACCTCGTGGAACTTTTTGAGCAAAGATTTAAAGCTAATTCTTTTCTATCCATAGAGACTAAACGAAACAGCACACGAAGAAACATAGATGTTAGTTTCATGGAAAAACGACTTTTTCATGGGAAAAGGGTGGAACTTGATCCTTGAAGATTTCATCTGAGAAGCAAAAAAGTTTCCTATTCTCTATATCTACAAATGATTAAAATTATCTTTTCTTATGGATATGAATATATAAAGTAATATTTAAAAATAAACTGCATAATTCATTCAATGAAAACGTCAATGGCTTGACAATACTTTTCGAAGATAAGAAAGTTATCTCTCAAATCTACTAATTTCCCACCGCCGATCAAATAATTCCTTCTTCACCGGGGCGTACATCAAATGGAGAAGAAGTCTCTTTATAGAAATGGAATTGTTCCTCTAGTCCCTTTTCTTATTCGGATTATTCTCTAATATGAATCTTAAGCCTGGTCGGAGCTTCCTTGAGGAAATTGTCATTATCCCACGTGCCTTATTCTTGAAAGGTTCTTTGACAGTATCATTATTTCACATCTATCGTGATATGATCAGCTTAATGACAAAATTAAAACTCAACAAAATGGTTTTCTAAATCTACCCTGGACCCAAACTCTTCTCCTGACCGTTTTTGTACTCCTATTCATATATGATCTTCGAATATAATCCAATTCAAGAATTTCCAAACAAGCACCCTTATCGTTCTTTCCAAAGCCATCTTCGCCGAATAATTTTTTTAAATCATCCAAATCGAAATAATAACATCTCGTCCCATCATGTTTTACATAAAAGTTTTCACCAAGACCTTTTCCTCGTTGAGTTCCAAGTTTCATTTGTGCTTCATCATATCGTCCGTAGTCTCTAAAAAGAATCACACCTCCAGGCTTTATTGTAGCAGCCACATTGTGCACGGCAGTTTGCATCTTTTCTGGATTGATTGCTGAAAGACAAAACAATAACATGGAAAAATCTGCCTTATTGTAAAATGAGGGTTGTTCTAGTGGTGCAGCTGGAATCACGGAGTCTAATGTTTTTGTGATATCCCATACATGTGCACTTGCTCGTCTTTCTTCCACTGCTTTCATAAATTGCATATTTTGATTTAGTAGATCAATTGCAATACTTGAAAAATCAAAGCAACGTACATCTAAGTGAGGATTTTTAGAAAGTAGAGGAAGTATGTTATTCCCGACCCCACATCCAATCTCAAATAATGTGTATATTTTATTGGAGTCTTCTTGACAATGTTTTTCCAAATTCGATGAATTTGCTTGTACTCGCGCATTATGTGCATATACTTTGCTATCTTCTTCAACTACGACTGTTTCGCCTTCTTCACCTTCAAATTCAGATTCTGCATCAGCGTCAAAATATTCTCCCATGAAGTATCGTGCCTCGTTCGGAAAAGTCTTATGTAAATAATGTCTATCCTTGAAGAAATTCGTTTGATTACGTTCATAAAATCCATCCCAATGCAAATGGGCTTCCTTCTCGTATTTATGGACCCAAAATGTTCCATTATGATATCTAATGGAAGAGGCACTAGGTTTGGAGCAACTTGGAATAGTAGATACTAATTGACATTTTTGCTTGTTTCTTTCAAGCGTTTTTTTTGCTTTCAGTTCAAATTCCTCAGACCATTTGTCTTCTTCCCAGAAGGTTGTGCCAGAGCTATAGGATGGATGTCTTTCTTTGTCTGTTGAACTCTCTTTCTTTCTCTCTTCTTCGCTGCTTTGAGGAGAATGCAATGGGGGAGAAGGTAGTGTATTGTACAATAAGTAATAGCTAGCAGATATGGAAGAAGTATTGCTTGAAGGTGCAATGTTGGTCCGAGTATTAGTCTCTTGATTGGATGACATGCTAGCGGTGGAATTTTTGCAATAACTTATAATAGATTTCTGGATCGCGAGAAATGCTAATCATTCACGTATGATGTGAAGTTCTCAAATAATAATTTTGGAATGAAAATATGCATACACATAATTACATAATTACATAATTAAAATACACTCTCTAGCAGATGACTAAAATATTACCATCATATAATACCGTACATATGTTTGACTGCTTTTTTGTGGTTATCAGGACCTTTTAATTGTCACCCCAGTGACGTTTTTTGCTATATTTTTTGGTTTCGAAATCATGTTGGGGTAGTAACATTTTTAATAAAGACCATTCAGTAATATTACCATTTCATGGAAGGGGCATTGTGTCCGCCCTGGTCAGGGGGTGGGGCACAGCCGATTTTCTATTTACCGTCCCTAACGATCTCTTAGTGAATATCACTGGTGAACTGCATGTACGATTTGCATCATAGCCTGGTACAGGAATTTTTATTCGAAGCGCATCCATCAAACACCAACAAATATAATAACCTATTTATTGCTGCACTAATTACTCATTGCACATTGTTCTTACTTTTTCAACGTCGGGAGACCATGGCGACAAATAGTGCGGACGGTGCAGCTGCAACGGCACGAAATAAAATGGAAGAAGCAAGAAAAGAAGTCATGGAATATGAAAAAAAAATGCAGGCAATTAAGGAGGCATTAAGAGGTATTGCTGCAGCTGCAACTCCAGCCTCTGCTTCCGATGGCGATGAAGGTGAAGAGAACAAAGATACTAATTCACTCAAGATATCTGCTTTAAAGGTATGTTTTTTTATCGTAATATCTTAAAAATCATCCACAATTTGATCTTTGAAAACTAAAAAGTGTGTAAAATTTTATTCATCACATGGCGTACAAAAGGTTTCTGGTTTACCTCAAGCAGCAAAGCCATCTTTCAAAATACAGATTTCTTCACCCATAGAAGAACTATCTATCAGCCAAATAGCTGATCCACTCAATCCGGATGCAGAAGGATCCTTTGGTTTAGTAAATGAGGTAGATATTTCTGTAGCAACAGTTACTGTTACATCAGCTCATGATGCTGATATTTATTTGGGATCTTCCCAGGAATCGTACGATGTAGCACCTCTTTGCACTTTTGATCCTTTAGCCGCCAAACATAATAAAATCACTCAGTTAGATGTAGCAATTATTGCTGATGAAAGTAAAGAAGATCCAAAATTAGAGACCGTGGTTGCTGAAGAAACCACAAATGAGGAATGTAATGACACAGAAGAAAAAGATGTAGAGGAAGAAACAGAAACGGTTGAAGAAGTGAAAGTGGAAATTTCTACTGAAACAAAAGATACAGAGCCTCCTATTGAAGATTCTACTCCAGCTATTGAAAATGAAGTCGTAAGTGATTCCGATGATGCAACTAAAGAACCCACTACGGAAGAGCCAGTTCCAACAACTAAAGATCAAACTAAAGAAGAGGAAAAAGGAGAAGACAAAGAACCATTGGAAGATTCAGCTCCAGTTGCTACAACGTCTGTTATTACCCCCATATGTGTTGTCACATTCAAAATTGAGTACACACCATCAAAAAAAGAAGAGAGAGATGCTTTGTATGAGTTACTTAATACAACTAGCAAGAAGAAAACCCTTGCACTTGAAAAGCTTCGTAAAACAGCTGCTGCGATGAGTCAAGCTCGGCATACAACCTCGTCCTCTGCATTGACCACATCATCCACAACAGCTGGTCCACCACTGACCAAGCCAAGCACGGCTGTGAAGTCAGGTTTTCTAAATAAAAAAGGTGCAACACCAAAGGAGCCCAACTTTTTAATGAGGATGTACAATCGAAGTATCGGCCCTGAATCTATGTTTCAAAATTTTTTCCCTGTAGCGAAAAATTACTGTGTATTTTTTGGCGCGATTGCTCTGTTTCACTTCAAGGGGCATGAACTGGCTCTCCCGCCACCTGTTTAACCATAGAAGGGATAAAAGCAACAAACAATTATTAATCGCTGTGATTCTCTTTCAAGATCTTTTTTGATTCGGCGTCTTTATTTTTTCACTCAAATCTTTGTTTGAAACATTCAAACTCATTACTGCTTTTTTATTTCTGCTGTTTAGAACAGATGTCGATCGGGCTTTATAGACGCTTCTTAGGCTAATGTACTTGTGTAACGTTTGTTTTGTTTTGAGTTGCTGTGTTGTTGATAAATTATTAAACATATCTCTCAAGGAGATCATTGAAGATTTAAACGAGAAATCTAGGACAAATAAATGTTTCTTGTCATTAAAGAGAGTTCAATATTAAACTAATTAATGTCAATAAAAAGTCTATAGCAACACACTTTCACAAAGAGTTCTACTTGTATTTTCTAGCACTGCATACCTCTTAAATATGCATCATCACTTCTGCTGAGATCGTTTGATCTTTTTCCAACTTATCATACTTTGATGCTATTCGAATGAATTCTAATGTCGATTGTGACATAGAGGGTTTCAATCTCCTCTTTCTCCTCGTCTTTTTCGTTATGATTTGATACAAACTTGGCCTTCTCCTCCTACGAGAAAATTTCTTATTTCTATCTGAACTTTTGGACGCAGCCTTTCCCATTGATTCAGATCTCGAGGATGCTCTAAATGCCTTCATGATGAGAGAAACACTGAACAATAGCATTCCGGTGCCGTGCTCATGTGTAAAGTTATTGCTTTCAAATAATAAGAAAGACATGAATATTGTTGTGGCTTTCCTTGTAGTGGAAGTGATTGAGTAGGTCAAAGCACCAAAATTCTTCGTAATTGCCGCTGCCGATGAAGATCCGAGTAGCCCCATGAAAGAGAATGAAATAAAAATGATTTGCTTCGATAGAGGTGACCATGTTGGATAGAGACCCTTTTCAATCTCTCCCAATTTTCCAGGTGTAAATAGGAATACAATACCCCTTCCCAATTCGCCTTTAATCAGTGCAATCATTGCCATTATAACGAAAGAAATGGAGTATATGCGAAATAGAAATTCATCCTGTCCCACGGAATATTTATTCATTAATATTTCTGTTTTATTGTTGACTATTCCATCACAAATGAGAGCCGCACTTAAAAGGGCAATACCAAATGGATGAAATTGAGCATTCGATGATACATCAGCATGAAGGAAGATGATTAGACCGGTCACCAATATCATGACATTGAAATAATCAATTGTTGAATATCGTTTTTTTGCGATCACAACCCCTATCATCATTGTGAACACTACTCTTGAGCTTTTCATTAAAGTTTTAGCTGGGTAATTCAGAAATTGCATCGACAAATTAGAAAGTGCAAATTCTAAAGCTCTTAAAGAAGACAAGAGTATATAGGAGGAAAGGGGAATCGAATCCGCCTTGACGCTCTTTTTTACAGGTGCTTCCTTCGTGTATAGTATATAAGACCAAAGAGAATAACCACCAAACTGGATAGTTGCTAAAAATAGGGGCATTTTCCTATCTAGAATATGTATAGAAATGAGTTCTTGTTGATATGAATAACCCAACGTGAAAAAGAACAATGAGCTCGCACAAATCAAAAATTGGTATGTTCTACTGAGTCTCGATATGTCTATGTTGTAAAGCTTGAAGGTGTTCGATGAATTGCGGTTGGAAGAGAGTTTTGACGTAGAAGTGCTCCGTATACTTTCATTGTCGAACTCTGATGGGAATGATGAGACCTCAGACGTGTCTGAGAGAAATGAAATATTTGAAACAGAGATACCGTCAACAAAGTCTTCTGGGTCTTCAAGGTGTGATATATGACTTCTTTCTTCAGACGACAGAGATTCAATATCATTCACAACGACTTTTATTTCAGTAAAAGGCCTATCTAGATCAAATGTACAAATTGAACATTCCTCAGTAAGAGGTGTATCTGAATCTAGCTTCGGAGACATAGAAGAATTGAAAATAAGTGTTTCAAGATTATCTCGATCCCAACTTTGATCAAATTGGAGTGACTGAAAAGATAAATGTAAAGTACCGTACGTCTAAAAGTCTTTTTCAATAAAATTCTTAATAAATAACTTAGGAATTTTTGAAACACCCAACTTAAACAGTTTTAACGTGGTTGTGGTAGCAGGTACAAATGCAGTTTAGTCAGGTTTAGCAGAATTTACTTAGACGTCATGAATGAAGGACAAAGTTCGATTTGTTCAGATAGATTATTCGAATTGAAAAATGAGCTAAAAAGCTAGGAGGTTATCGTGCTAAAATCATACCCGGACACGATCCTTAAGAAAAATGATCGATTAGCATATTCGGTATTGCTAATTATTTCAAAGCACTACGTTTAACTAAGAAATTTTAAATAGTTAATAATTTAGCCGTATGCATGATTACATTCAGCACATTATGGTACATCAGAACCTATTTTTAGAATCTGTAGAGTGACAAACATTACAAAACATATTGGGGAGTGCCCATGCATGATTTAAAAATAGGATTCTACTCCCAGAGGAAAAAAACAAACAAAACAAACAAACAACTGTACGACGTATATACCAATCTTGCTGTTACACGCAAAATGAGCTCTCAGACAGCACATGGTGAAAAGATAGTTGTATAATGCATTTGGTTGATAATGAACAAATCTCAAGAGAGCATTCAAAAAACTTGTGATCCTCTTTGCTGGTCTTTTTAATTAGGTATGAATCGCGTAACTTACATTGTATGAAAAACTTTCGATAAATAAGGTTATTGGTTTTATAGTTGCAGACTCCAAGTCATTGAAGAATAACTACAAAAAGTAATAATATTGATCTAGTTGGCAACGACTACAACTGACATGAGCTTAGATAATAATTTCTTACTCCCAAAATAAATTACATTGAATTTCAAAACAATTTTGTGCATTGAAGATTCGGCGTCATGTCTGATTATTCAAACAAAATATGTTTCAGGGTATTCTGCTGGGTGTTTATGCAACATCGAGATTACTATAGCCATGTTGTATAGAAAAAATAAAAGACAACTGTAAGGAACGACTATCGAAGTTGCTTCGAACTATGCTACGAGTTCTTTCTTTGTCGAATGCAAAAGCTAAAAAATATTTCATTTTTTATTTGTTTCAAATGTATCGGAAGGAGAAAAAAACGACATCATACCCACCCCCCCCCCAACCCCAAAAGGGCCTTGTCATAACTCGGTGTTTAAAATTATAAAACAATTGTAGTTTCTGGAGTAATGACGACATCCATCTGAAAATCATGTTCCAAGATCGGGACAAACTCCTCTTTCAAAAACTGGGGTTTCATTGCCACAGCCACCAACAACGGCGACTTTTTGTCACCATTGATTGTACGAACTCGAGAAATAAATCTATCATAATATCCTTTCCCTTGACCTAATCTGCTCCCAACTTTATCAAATGCCAATCCTGGAACAATCAAAACATCAATATCATCCGGTCCTGCTCTTTCTTCATCTTTCATTTCTGCGGGAGGTTCAGGGATACCCCATTTATTACGGGGCCAATGGGTATAAAATAAAGATTCTTCTGTAGATGATTCCTTCACTTTAATTAAATCCATATCACACTTTTCAAAATCAAGCCCGACACGAGGGATATAAACTTCTTTATGATCTTTAAGGATGACCTTTTTCAAAGCCGATTCGGTTTGGATTTCATTTTGAGGCATGGACAAAAATAATCCAATGCATTTGGCAGATTGATAAGCTGGTAATTGATACAGTTGATCCCATACTTGTTGACTTTGAGATTGTATTTCAGTGGAAGTCATGGATTTTAGTTGTGAGCGAATTTTAGTACGAAGTGATTTTTTCAGTTTTTTTGCTTCTTCAATAGTCATGGAGGATGCAGAAGACATTTTGGTTTGTATTTCTTTTCTGGAATATTGACTTGGTAAGAAGATATTGAAATGGGATGGGATAGAAGTTTCTGTAGGATTGACTGTTGATAAAAACAATGAATTTCTTGTAGTGATAGAAGATTGCAATAAGTTGGAGGTTAAAGAGACGAAGTGTCTATTATGTCCTGAATAAGCAAGAAGAGATATTGGGAACTTTACAAGAGTTGATGAAAGGAAAATGAGTTTCATGTGTGTTTGTGTGTGATGGACTTTTTTATCGCACTGCTGCACTAGATATCTAAAGTTCCGGCATCATTCAATCTACCATCAAGAATTCACGAGAATGAGATCCGATTATATGCCTCCCCAAAATCATTAATTTGCGTACGTACTTTCAAATTTTTTCTTTTTGTTATTTTTCGAATATATTATTATTCGATAATTTAAAAAGGAATTTGGATCTGGGGAGATTTTGATTGTAAAAACTTCATTTTTACATACACATGGTGTTTTTTCTATATAAATTATTTTATGATTCATTTTAACAGATGCACATTCTTTTACTCTAAGTAAGTTTAATCTTATTTAGTTACACATGATATTTCAAAAATTGAGTGCTTTTGCTGTTTACGATTCTTATGTATGATTGACACATTTTGTATGAGACAGCTGTTCTACACCACTAATCAATAAAAAGTTAAAAAACGAAACAGCAGCACCAGTCTTCTCATCGAACATCAAAAGAATCATGAGTGAAAGGAAGGAAGTAAAGA
>Ga0209092_10000886_pt1 | contig 30325 bp, 16 predicted proteins | sample FraStrMetagenome_FD_187446 | JGI IMG/M metagenome (GOLD analysis project Ga0209092, IMG submission 187446) | Marine eukaryotic phytoplankton communities from Arctic Ocean - Fram Strait ARC3M Metagenome (SPAdes) (version 2) | ecosystem: Environmental > Aquatic > Marine > Oceanic | place: Fram...
CCAGCTATACATTAAGTGCATTTTAGGATTTTTTTACGTCATATCATACTGCAAGGAATCTTGATTGAATCTTCTTCATCCAGTCGTGTTTGGAGCAGAGGACCCCTTTTCATTTTCTTCATATTTTTGTTTATGTCACTCGTAGAAAAATGATCGAAATATGAAAAATATCGTTTATTGTTGCCGTAGGACACGTTTTTTGACCAGGAAATGGCCCGTTTAGAAGAACACAAAACAATAAAAAAATTGACAGAATATGATTATTTATTATTATTATTATACAAATTCATATAAATAAAATGAGGAAAAAAAAGAAAACATAACAAGAAAAAAAAACAGACCGAGTCCCACAACTGAATAGATTCATCAGCTCAGTGATAAGGTAAAGTGCATCAAGAAGTCTATTCAGCCAAATTTCCAGTATGGAAAATGAAAACAGAAGGATATAACTTTTTGTACATAGCCAATTCATCGTAACAATAGCGATTTTAGACAATTTCTCTACTTCTAATTCAATGTTGTAAACAATGCAAACATTCTTTCTTGCAAGGATTAGTGAAAGAATGCAAACAAGTTCTCGGATCTCACACCTATTTTTTGTGCTTTGACGACGTATCTACATCGGAGGAATAGCATGTAACCTTTACAGCTGTTTTCCAGAGATTATAGAATACCCAGAAGGATATAGCAAAAGGGCATTAAAAATACTCAAACTGAAAGTATTCTGGCCCTGAACTCTAAAGAATAGAAGTTATCAGATTTTCAATATGCATAGAAAATGTCAGAACGTAAAGATTCAGTGGATTATAGAATAACTTATAAGCCTCTGAATTATATTTGAGTGTGTGAGTTATATTCAAAAACAGAACAACAAGACACTAAATGCTCTCTTAAAAACTTCGTTCTTCTGCTTCTGTCTTTACAATCCTAATGCTCCTAATCCTAATAATCCATTGGGGCAAGAATTAACACCCAATGTCCCCTCTTTGGCAAGTTGTGCAGCTAAACCGTTATAAGAATTAGGATAATTTTCACCCATATTAAAACCATCATGAAATTGATGATATTGCTCAGCTACATAAAAGGGATGCTCCGTAGTATCCATAACGAATACTACAGCTCGAGCATCTCTGTCCGTACCTTTTCCCTTGGCAAAGTCCAACTTGTCCCCTGATTCGATGCTGGCCTGTACCAGTTCCTTGGCATACTTGGAAGAAACTCCTCCTGGTACGCCAACGAGATTCCGATATTCCAACCCACGATCTCCAAGTTGATCTGGACGATTCCCATTAGAATCAAATAGCTTACAATATTCCTTTGCAAACACCCCAAATTGATTGGACGGGATTTGCAAAGACACAACTTCACCATGTCCTAAGCTCCCATAATCAGAAATTTGAGCAGCATTGTGATAGCATACTTTCCCATCCTTCGACAAGAGATTCCCTCCAGCATATCCGGCACGGGCTGTAATTTGTTGGTTAGATCTACCAAGAAATGTTTGTTCCGCTTGAACGAATTCATGTTGAACATGCCAGAAACACCCACATCCAAAATAAACTTGAATTAGTTCGTCATCTTCGGCATATGCGCTTGATGGAGCAAGAGAAGGTGTCACCAATGCACCTGCTGTGATACGAAGTATATTTTGTAACATTTGACGACGTTGCAAAACATTAGACTCCTTTTCTGTGTTTTCATTCACATCATTGGAGAGATTCAATTTTGCTATGGAATATCTTGCATTGAGATGTTTGTGCGACAATGAATCTTGCCTTGCGAAGTATGATGGGGAGCAAAAGGCGGAAACGGGGTCATCCTGCAATGTAAGGAGAGCTAGACCCAGCAAATACAATGTTGATGGTATCATTGTGGATGTCTTTGCTTAGTCGTCAAATTTTTGTTTTGATGCTCATTGATTTGATTTCAGCTTACGAGCAGAGATGACTGCGTGTTGAAAAAGGAAAACGCTTACGTCATAAATATGAGGGAAAAAAGATGTCATCAAAGCCTCGTTTTTAATTTTATTCTTTGCAACATTGAGCTACAACTAGGACTAATGAAATCCAATAGTTTGGACTTCTTTGACACTATATCAAAAGGATAATTAAAAAACTTAAAAAAATCTCTTATTTTTTCAATAGCCTTTATATTACTGCTTTCGCTTGTCCATTGTCGTGACTTGTTTCATTCTGTGTTGCCTTTGTTTGGTTTATAATAATGTCTTCATCATTTTTTGCAGCATTTTGTTCTGCTTCATTTATCAAATTTTCCATCTGTTGAATATAACTCGGTATGCGATGTTTTGTAATGGTACTTTTCAACAGGTCTAAAACATTGAAATTAATGAACATAGAATCTACCCATCCGTGATGATTGTGCACATCCATGGAAGGTAAATACTTGGCATGCGCCATTTTTTGTGGGACTTCACTGTTGTGAGTGTCTTTTTCTTGTAGCATACTGACCTTTTCATTTATATCATTCGGATTATTCTGATCGATGGTCTTGATATTGTTTGTAGGTGATGCACTGTCGTTGTCGTTGACAAACCATAACTTATTGCCCACATGTTTTCCGTGAGGAGGTAAAAATGTGATAAAGTCTCGTTCATGTTCAACCCTTAATGTATCTAACGGTAACTTATTTTGAACAATGAGAGGGTCATCACAAATTTTGGGAGATCCTATTGTCGTTACTCTTTTTACATTGTATCCCATCAGTCGTAATTTCATTGCAAGGATCAATGCCACACTCCCACCCATAGAATGCCCACATAGCTCAATTGTGTTTTTAGGATCTTTTGGAAGAATAAATTGTAAATCTTGAAGCATAAAATCAGCATGTTTTCGAAATCCATAATGCAGGTTACATTTTAAATCCGAATCGTATAAAAACATAGCTTGGATACTGGATGTAAGATCTTTTATTTGAGCGGTCCCACGAATGTAAATTTCTTGATGGAGGCCTCCCTCAGAATTCGGTTCATAGTAAATATAATAACATTCTCGTCGTTCATTTTTATCTTCTACGCGTTCTTGTTGGGTATTACTGTTAATGCAATCATGATAAAACATTGGTTCCTTTAAATCCCGAACAATTACATTTCCTTGGTATCCATGCTCGGTATGCCATTTTCTTATGTAAGCTAATTTGGTTTGAGTTGTATCAGTGGGTTCAAAAACGCCAAAAAGTCCAGCTTTATGAATAGTATTTAGTAATCCTTTTAATTCACGTTTTGGAGTCAAGGACAATGAAGGTAACGATTCGGATTTTGGTAATGATGTATTTGTATGCAGATGTGATTGAAGTTTGGAAAGATTCTCACTCATGATAATTTTCAAGGATCTCGGATCAGTTTCTGTATTGTGGAATTTTAATTTGGATGCAGTCGTAGATGTAGAGTTTGACGTCGCAGAGAGAAAAAAATCTTTGCTAGAAGAAGCATTTTCGAGGGCAGTCAAGTTTTCAGCACGCCATTTCCGTTTGGAATAAGATAATAATAATGCAGTTGTAGATACAATTACAATTGTGAAGGGATTTCCAATACTTGACTTTGCCACCATCTTTCTCATTTATTCATAGAATGTGTGATGATAGCAGAACAGTTGAGACAATAGAGTTAGAGAGTTTATAGTTCAATGATCTATTTCAATGATCTATTTCGATAAAAGTTGAATTATCATCTCAATGTTTTTTTAGTGACATGTTTAATGCTTATTGGTGACATCCAACCTTTGTAGGTTGTCAAATAAATTAGACGCATTTAAGAGAATTTTCTACTACATTTTGCAACACCTCATTTGAGAAAGAATTCCTCTGCCAGCAGTCTTACTTTTGTTTATATTAAATGAAGACGATATGATGTCACTGCATGTTGTCAACCAAAACGTGTTGTAACGTACCCGACCCAGGGCCGTATAGTCTGCTGTTGTTTTCATTTTTCATAATGTCTCTCAATACGTGTATATATATTGGCACTTACTTGATATTGCTGATGTCAATTGAATTATTAGATGACGTCATTTTGACACATAGTGAAAAGAGATGATTTCTAAGTGCGTCATGATACTGAACGAAAAATGAAAAAATTCTATTCGCCGAAAAAAAAAAAAAAAAGAGACTGCTCCCGGCTCCTCCCACTCCCAACCATCTTAGTTTGTATTTCACAATACAGCTTCAGGATGGGTTTGGATCATTTTTATTGGAACAGAAAAACCTTTCTCATTTTAATATCGACATTCAGATTTTTTTTTCCGGGACATTCCTTTTCCATAAAACCGATTCCATCGCGTTCTAATAATTTAGCTGTATTGCATTCCAGCATCACCAATAATGACAATGGTCCCACAACATCTACTTCAGCACTTCCACCTGCTGTAACGATTCAAAAAGTTACCTGTACGCATGATGGAGGATCTAAATATCAATTAAACGATGTATCTTACATCCTTCCAAGGGGTGAATGTATCGGACTTGTAGGACGTAATGGATGTGGTAAATCTACATTTTTGAAGATCTTGGCACAGTCATGCTCGGACAACAACTCCGAAAATATCTTCAACAATGACGGAGTTGTGTACACTGGGTCTATTGAAAAAGCTCGAGATATTCGTGTGGCATATGTGGAACAAGATCCTCCAATGCTACAGGATGTTTTAGTAGGAGATGCCTTATATGGAGTCACATCTGTGGACCCAAAGCAATTAAGCTTTCATCCAAATGACAATTTAAGTATCTATGAAATAGTTCAAAAATATCGAATTGCTACACATCATGCGTCTTCTCTCCCTGCCGAATTCGCTCATTACACGACACAAATGGAAGAACGGAATGGATGGGCCATCTTGAACAAAGCTCAAGAAATTGCGTCTCGTTTGCGCATCTATGATTTACAAGAAATGCCTCTCAGCAAATTAAGCGGAGGAGAGCGTAAACGAGTAGCTTTGGCTGCTGCATTCTTGCAAGAACCAGATTTGCTATTGTTAGATGAACCAACGAATCATTTGGATTTAGGCGCTATCCAATGGTTAACGGAGTTAATATTATCCCAAACCTCAAAACGAAATACCTTGGGAGTTTTGACTATTACACATGATCGAGCATTTTTGGAACAAGTGTGTTCCAAGATAATTGAGTTGGATCAAGGGCAACTATATGAATACAATATTTCGCCTGATAGCAACATTGGAGGATATTCGACATATTTGGAAGGGAAAGCCAACCGACTCTTACTGGAACAGGCTCAAGCTCAGGCAAATAAATCTAAATATAAAGTTGAATTGGATTGGATGAGAAGGCAACCACAAGCACGACAGAGTAAATCGAAATCAAGGATTGACTCTTTTCGGAGTTTGGAAACAGTAGTTAAGGGTGATACTAGTCAAAGTCAAAATAATGGTGGTATAGGATTGAAAGGAGCGAATGAAGGTCAGAGAAGAATGGGGACAAATGTTCTGAAGGTAAGACCGAAAACAAAAGTCTTTTGTAACACAACTATTGAATATCATTAATGTTGTATCTAACGTGAATCACTCTTCTTTTGAATATAAAAGTTAAAAAACATCAACCTCTCGTTTGGAGATAGAACAATATTGGATGATTTTTCCTACGACTTTAACCGTGGAGACAAAATTGGTATTGTTGGGGCAAATGGTGTTGGAAAGGTGGGTTGCTTACTGGTACTAACTATACACAGAATACATTTCTGATCTTATTTTACTAATCCTATTTTTCACATTGCTAAATACAATCTCTCTGCATCATAGTCGACATTTATTAATGTCTTAACTGGAGAACAATCCGTTGATTCTGGAGAAATCAAAACAGGTGAAACAATTGTATTTGGTATATATGATCAAATGGGCATTCAAATGGATGAAGATGAGCGTGTGTTAGACTTTGTGAAGGAACGTGTGGAGGCGGCAGATGGAACAAGTATGGCAGAAGCTCCTCAGGAGGCAATGAAATTATTGAAGCGATTTGAATTCCAGAGGGATCGCTGGAATGAGAGGTTAGTTCCTTTGGCTCTTAAAGATGAAAAGAATACAAAGACATTTCATTATTGCATTCGTTTGTATTCTCATAACATTTTCACACTAACGCACATTCCATATGTTGATATCATCCTCGTATCAAATCACACTGTAGGGTCTGCATGCTCTCAGGAGGGGAAAAAAGACGTCTTCAACTTTTAGCAGTACTCACCAAAAGACCTAACTTTTTAATATTGGATGAACCGACTAATGATGTTGACTTGGACACACTTTCGGCCCTTGAAAACTATTTAGATGAATTTAATGGAGTTTTAGTCATTGTAAGCCATGACCGATACTTTACAGATAAAGTTACAGAACATTTGTTTGTCTTTGAAGGCGATGGTAAAGTACGTGATTATGCTGGGACATTGTCGGATTACGCTGAGGTGTTGGTTGATCAAGAAAATCTACAAACCAGTAGTAATGGAGGTGATGGTTCTCGAACACAAAATACAAATGTCAATAAGTCAACCTCCAATACAATCAATAGTAAGGAAGAAAAGCAAAAACGAGTCGAGAAACAAAATAGATTGAGAAAAATGAAACGGGAGTTCGGAAATTTAGAACCTGCTATTGAAAAACTCAAGACGAAGGTAACAGAAATTCAAACTGAAATAGATAATAGCGCAGATGAAGGTTGGGGTATTTTGGCTGAATTGACTGATAAAATGAATGCTATTAATGAAGAAATTGAGGGGAAGGAAATGAGATGGTTGGAATTAGCAGAATTCATAGAGGAGGAAGAGGCAGATGTCTAGTTTTACATAAACTTATAAATAGCGACCGTATGTTTCGAAAGTTTTAGCTGGTGAAACCGTGGGCCCTGTCTCAGTACAATGCCATGGGAAACACTGTAAACATTTCAGAACAAACAAACAAACATAAACTTATAAATGATTCGTTCATCTACCTCTAACAAGATCTTTTCATAATTCCTGCCCAATTAAATCATTGCGGTACTAATGAATGATCATCATAGATTTATTCTTGTTATAAAGTTTATGCATAAAATTTCTCCTTTAGTCAAGAAACAGATTTCATCTTATTTTTATAATATTTTTATAAATATGAGATGAAAGAGATGGATTTTTTATTTGAATATTTGTGGTCCTTCATACTTTGTCCGGTACAGTTGCAAAAAAGGAAGAACAACTGCTGATATAATGGAAATACTAAGAAGACTCTGCAAAACAATCACATCTTCATGAGCAAATTTAAATGTGCTGAAAGAACTGAAATACAGCTCTGTCCCGCAGTAAAGCAATACTTTCGTCGTTCTGATAAACGTGCCTAAGAAATGCTCCCATATTGAGCCGACAAAATCATTTCTTTTTAATTTTACCGCTTACTTGTGTACACCACGTATAAATTAATACATGAATGTACGAGCAAAATAATTGGAAATCCTCCTTCTTCCATCCACATAGAATTTTTACGTAGTTTTGATACCAAGATTATTTACCCCCAAAGTGCTGATCGATTTAGTCTATCGCACCTACCATCTCGTTTACGTGGATCCTCCTTTTCTATAACACCATCGTTTTTCTTTGCAGCAGCTAGCCTTTCAACATGGTGCGTTTCTTAGATTTACTTTACAATGAATTGTCTTACTCGGATGCGATGATGAAAAAGATTGGGAAGGGTATGAATAGCATTGTACTGATTGAGAAATGTTGTTGAAGAACGATCGAATTGCCTCTCAACCTCAAGGTGTATCTTGCACCAAGGTAGTTGTGTATCTATAATGACATCCTTTCCCTAGAGCTGTCCTATTCTCCATCTACTTCGATTTATGTCTTTCAAACGAACCCATGCGCTTCATGGAGTTACTTTTTCTTTTGTTTTTATTAACTCTCCGAATTATTCTTTTTGTCTTATTCACCTTCGCCCAACTCCCATTTGCAATCCGATATCAACAGCCTCCTAAAATTCAGCAAAAGACCAAAGAACAAAAAATGGCCGCCGCCATGGCCGGTGGTAAGGGAAAGAAGAAGAAGTGGTCCAAGGGAAAGTCCCGTGACAAGGTCGATAACAAGGTTTTGTTCTCCCGTGAGCAATACGATCGTCTTCAATCTGAAGTACCCAAAATGAAGCTTATCACTGTATCCACGGTTGTGGAAAAACTCAAAATTAGTGGAGGATTGGCCCGACGTGCTCTTAAAGAATTGGCAGAAGATGGAGCCATCAGACCAGTTCTTCTCTCCCGTGCCCAAAGGATTTACACCCGTAGTATTGCTGATGAAGACGATGAGTAAACTTAATAAGCGCTTTTTATATAAATAAATACAAACAGCATTGACAAGTTGATATGTTGGGTTTTCAAAATGTATACTTTTACTATAGGCATACTCATTCTCATTTGTTAATAAAAAAGGTTACTGCGGTTTTATGAATATTTCTTTTGTCATAATTTCACTGTACATAAAGTAATTTGCACAACTATTCATCAGAAACGGGAAAGGAAAAGGGACTTTTTTCTCATGTTCAGTATTTTGAGTGAAGATCTATGCATTGTTATCACGTCGAGCTTTCGTTATTATTTCATTTGATCTATTCCCTTTTTTATGTCTAATGTTAAAGAAAAAAGCACAATTCATGTCACTGGTTTATAGTCTACGCGAAATCTTCTTTTCTTTTCTCCAACAAGTCGAGATTAATAAATGGGGAAACGAAGTGATCCCGGCATAAGATAGTGCAAAAGGGTGAGCATGCTCATCATTCATTTGAAATGAGGGTCTAATTAAAATGCCTAAATTTGGCGCCATTTTGACATCCGCAGACGAGAAATCCTCCTGTTGTCTATGGTTAAATTAGTGATAAATTTTTTACAGACACACTTCATTAGATGAAACAATTTTGAAAATAATCACAAGACTAATTTTTTGGTTATTCTTTGTAGAGCTTGAGCTTTAAATATATCATTTCATTTATTTGCTCGTGAAATTCTCGAAATTGTGATTTGCAATATGATTCTCATTCATTTCGTCGCATTGATTTCATTCGTATATGCATTATAAATACTTTCTCTTATTTTACACATAATTTCAAAATTGGAAGAATTGAACACGAATTCGAAGTTTGAAGGGCAATCATCAAACACTTTCACCACAACACCACTATTTTCCAACAAACGTTTCAGTTGTTTCATAGAAATATCCAGTTCATTTTATCATCTAAAATATGTCGGAAGATCTTGTTGAACATGATCATCAATATTGTGAGGAGTATCTTGATGATACAGTCAGTCACAGTTCTCGTGGTTTTGCCGATTACCAAACCCATAGTATTTTAGGCGATGATCAGCGTAGAGGTACATTGAGGAATTATCAGCAGGAGTCTTCTTCTTCTGCTTCAACATCACCACCGTCATCGCGTACATCATTTTCTTCTCCATCACATAGTTCCAACTTCCCGCCAAACTATGAAATATTTTCAGATGAAGACAAAGAAAATCAAGACCCAAAAAAGAAAAGATCATCTGAATATGCAGATGAATCAAATGTTTCAGAATCTGAATCTGATAATCAACATGATAGCTTGAACTCAAAATCAACTAAAGTTAGGTCGACGATAAAAACAAAGCTTCCATTAGGGTTGGTTAAGAAATCTCATACAAGCACTAATGCAAAAAAAAACCTTGAAGCACCATTCAAATTACAAGAGCACAAGGGTTGTCAGATGCAACGATTTCAAGAAGCTACGCAAACTCAACCACAAAAAGCCCATGCACAGAAAATTCTACAAAATGAAATGCCAAACGAGAATGAAAATCAAGCACAAAAACCAAAAAAAAGGAGAGGAAAGAAGAATAAAAAGAAAGGTCACCAAGTTACCCGAACCTTAAAGCAACAGGAAAATCTAAACTATGAGGATGATTTGGGTTATCATGGAGATGGAGATGAGGATGAGCCGAGTGAGAAAACAAAAAGTGTTCATGAACTCAGCCTGAAAGACATTGACAAAAAGACAGATGTGACATCAGAGAGAAAAATTACACATTTGGTTTCTCCATGTGGGAATCTTATAGCGAGCACACCATTACAGGTGACACCAGAAGTTGAATTAACTTTAAAGTTGATGGAATCTGACTCAGAGTTTATAAAAGTTCAAAATACATCCACACTCAACGATGAATCCTCGCATAGCGATCATCGTATTCCAAAGAAATGCGAAAATAGGAATATAAATTCGCAAGGCAAAAGAAAACGAAGAAAGGCTGATGACAAAAAAAATATAGACACCCTTGTTCAGTATTCATGTAAGGATAAATATGATCACGAAGATGTTCAAAAAGCTGCTAGCATATTATGTTTAATGAGCCAAAACAGCTCTTCTATTTCCTATCACGTACCGATATTGAATAAAGATAATTCCATTGCTCCCAATTCTGGAAACTATGATGCCATACCATACGAAATCGTCTCAAATCAAAATATTTCTTCATCTTCTCATCTTGGTGCTTCATTATATTCGCAACTGTGCTTTGCAGCTTCTAATTTGACATTATATATGCAAGACGATGAGAAGGAATTGAATAGTCTTCATTGTTTTGTGAGGAAACATCTATTAAAATTATATGTGGTTCCGAAAAGCACTAACAGCTCTTCTAAATACTACCAGAAAAGAAAGAAGGAACGAAGAAAGAAAGAATTGATGGCTTTGGAAAGAGCACAAGCTCACGATGATGATGAAAAAAATGAAAACGAAACAGAGGAAGACGTTAAAGAGGAAGAAGACTATGCAAAAAGACAGTATTGTACGGATACTGATAGCAGTATTCGAGAGAATAAAAAAACCTCTCATGATGAAAATGTCTCTCTCAATCTCCGAAATTCGTCGTTTCCATATGGTACAAAAATTGGTCTTCAATGTGTATATTGTGCACATTTACCAAGGAAAGAGCGTTCTAACATGTCTACAATTCATCCTCGTAATATTTCGGAATTGTATCGATACGTCTGCACTTGGCAACGTGTACATTTTTATGCATGTCCTGAAGTTCCTGCGGACATCCGATCAATGTATTGGAATTTGAAGAATTCAGATAAAAGACGAGGTAAAACTAGGTATTGGGTCAAAAGTGCTCTGAAATTAGGGCTCTTAAATTGTCCAAGTGGGAAGGGCATTTTGTATTGTCCTCTGGCCACAAATACTTCTTAGACTATGTGAAAGACTCAACTTTACACGCAAATTTATTAGAATCAGAAGAATAGATTTTCATATTAGATAAAGTTTGGAGATAATTTAGGAATCAACAAGCATATAATGCATAACTTACTCGAAATACATTTGATCATTTTAGAATCATACTTGCTCCATCCTGTGTTATACATATATCAATCACATTAGTTTGTCTAAGCAGATGTCATTACTAATAAAGTTTGGTCAAGTATTGACACTTTTCTGCTAAAGATGTTATTAATTTATGTTTTTTGTGATATTCCCTGATATGGAATACGACCAAGCTTCATATTTTGTACACGATTCTAATTAATTATTATCATTACATGCTAAGTTAAAACGGCCAAAGGCTAGACTTTCCTTTAACGTATTGACGTAAGCCTCCAATTTTGTGTTCGTCCTTAACGATTCAATCAAAATGCTTTAATTTATAAAGTAAACATTTCCCTTTGTCATTACCCATAGCCAAAAATTTTGAATCCGGAGAAAAATCCATATCCCAAATATATCCTAACGGAGTAGTCATGGTTGGCCAATTTGAAAATACTGTCTGCGTCGGCACATGTAGAAGTCGAAAAGCGTTTCTATCCATTTTGCTTGCCATTGCCAATAATTCACCAGATGGATTAAATGTTAGTTGAGATATAAGCGTTTGCAAATTTCCAACGGATTTTAAGGGTGATACTGAGCTTTGAAAGGGATCGTTGTTCTGATGATGATTGGAGGTGTAAAGATTCACGACACCACTTTCAGCTCCAACAGCCATGAACTTTGAACTTAGTGCAAGAGAAGATGTTACAGTTCCATCTTGGTTTTGGAAACGTGATATACATCGTCGTGTACGCAAGTCGAATCTATGTTTCAGTTGTAGCAAAAGAAAACAAATAGAGATAGTATTGAATAGAATGATGATATTAGAAATGAAAAATGTACCAGATATGAATGATGCAATATCCAAGCTATTCACCTGTAAACATCCCCGTCAGTTCCACTGGCGATTAATTCTTGTGAGTCTACAGAGAAGGAAGCTGATCGAACAAGACCATTCATCTTCAATGTTCCAATTAATCTTTTGAATTTGACTTCCCATAAAATCAAATATCCATCGTTTCCAAAAAATACTACTAATTCTCCATTGGGAGAAGTTATGAAGGATTCTAAACTTTTTTCAGGACGTCCCATGATGTAGGGGACTTTTTCAACCTGTATTTATTAAATTCAGGGAAAAAGGTATGAATGAAAATGAGAGGATATGCGACTACTGAACTAATGCAGTGTTTTACGTCATACATGTGCGTGATTATACAACAGCGATAATCCCTCACCTTACTCGCTTCTGAATCATATAAATAGAAAAAGGAACGTCGACCACTAGCTATAACATTTCCAGAAGAACCCAAAAAACTAGCCTTGAAGATTGGCATATCAGGCACTATGAAAAGAAGGGGAACATATATGCAAATACAAAGTGAAAATAAATGATAAGTTCCAAGATGAGGCATGTAAATCCAGATCACAAAGAAAAAAAAACAATCACTCACAATAAATACCCTGAACTTTATCATTACGCTCCCCACTCGTATGAACAGAATAAAAATTCAACCGTTTGTCTAATCCAGCTGTTAGTATCAATTCTTTTTGATCAGAAGAATCATTATTTATATAAGTAGGATGAAACTGGACAGACCGTATGGTTGCATTTGGTGTAGACTTCCAATTCACGTCTTTACAACGAACGATATTAATTTGAGAAGGTGGAAGTTTGGTTCGGCTAACAGCACTCGAACCACGGGTAGCTAGCAAAGGCTCCGAAGAGGATAGCAATTTTTGAGCCGTCATGTCCTCATCGTTCTCTTCTTGTTCCATTATGGATAGTTTTTGACATGGTATCTTGGCCCAATTTACCTGAGCTGTGGTGGACTGTTCGATAAAGTGAGCCCGTTGACGTTTATTATATTCTGAAACTGAAATAGATGTTTCAGATGTGGTTTGACGTAAGTTCTTCCGACGATTATTTGCAAGCAGATTCGGGTTTTTATTTTTATCCTCTTCATCATCATCTTGCCAAACAGGCTTCTCTTCATTTGTTTTGGTAAGAGCATTTTCATCTTCATTGCTTTCTTCACCTTCTTTGTCTTTAGCAGAAAATTCATCGCTCCCCTCGTCTTGATTTGTATCATCTGCTTCTCGATCAATAATAAACAAAGGTTGTTCTTCCTCTGCTACTACAGCAGCAGTTGTTTCATTGGTACGATTCTTTTTCTTTTTTTTGCGTTTTTCCTTTTTCTTTTCATCTTGCACATCGTTATCATTATCCGCAAAAGATGAACCAAAAATCAAACTCGTCAATTGTCGCTCCTGTTCATCTTCTAATTCAATGTCTTCCTTCGTTGGATTTTGAGAGGATTGTTTGCGTTTCTTTTTCTTTAGTTTGTTTTCATCACTATTGGAAGATGTGATTAAAGAGCGTGATAAAAGTGATGCCATTTTTAAATGTTTCGCAATGAAAGTATGTTGCGATGAATTAGGTTGGATTCAATTCAATGTATCCCTTCAATCACTCTCTAGTGATGGGACTGATACTAAGAAAAATGAATGGTGAAAACATGGAAGGTTTAGATGGAGGAGACAAGACGGAAAATAAATCCTTGACGAAAAATTGGGTTAGTAGGGATCAGTATGTTATTCCTAAAGCTCACCTGATATGAAGGTCCTGTATGTATCGATATAATACAATGTGTACGTGGTCAAATCATCCACAAAAAGTTTCAGCAGTTGTGCATTATTTGAATTAATTTTGGTTCCTTTTTCCAAAAAAATATTCCTTTTGCTGACCAATGGAAACTTCAACAACAAATTCTCTCGAAGAGAGAAATATCATGAAAGGCAAGAACGACCGCATTTGATTCAAATAGAATATTATGATCCAAGCCTTTTTTGGCTAAACTTTCGTCGAGAAATAGCCACATTAGAAGAAATAAGACTAAACAGATTTTTGAAGAGTCAAATGAAACCTCTTAAATTAAAAAAATGAGAGACCTTAATAATAGAAGCAAGCTTCATCTGGATGATGTTTTTGAATTTTTGGCTTATGAAACACAAGTGCAAACACAACTCATAGTAAGACTATGGAAGTATGGTGTCGATAAATACACAATCTTTGCTGATTTTAGAGTTCAGATTACATAACCAATTTTTATTTCATTTATGCTATCGAAGATAAAAAATTGATTCATTTGGCTTTTTCTGTCATCCTGACAACAACAAAATAATAAAATAGAGAGATCACAGCGGGCTAAAGGGCTTTGGTACGCTAAATATTTCTCAATGAAATATGCCACAATATTTTAAAGAATATGAATACACGTTCTACCAGTGGAGACTAGACTATGTTATACTCAGTTCCAAGATTGTTTGAGATAACTATTTAAATAAAATGAAAGTTTCAATCAAGATAATATTTAAAAAGTCCAGCAAAGAGAGAGAGCATGGAACGCCATCATGTCTTTTTCGGAGGGCCATTAATGTAGTGTACAACATGCAAAATTTCGATTTTTTTTTGTTTATCATATGAGAGAAGATGTTGGAAGTCCCACATTTCAATGAATTTTATCATTGAAAGACATTCATAGTCCCCTCATGAAATTGATTGTGTGATTTTTTAAAACATACAAGAAAGAATAGTCATCAAATTGCTAGCAAAATGGGTTTGGGAAACTCTTGATTATGACCATAAACAGATTTTGTTTGTACCATTATTGTAGCAAACTTGGTTTCCTTTCTGAAACACGGCTCTCTTTTTGAATGACTTCTGCAGACTTCCTATATTTTAGGCATATCATATTTTTAGCAAAAGGTACTTTTATTATGACCTTTTTTCTGTAATAAGATATACTTATTTTTTGCGTCAGCTCTTGTAATGGGCAAACAATTTCCGTTTGATCCGGATTTGGGCCCTGTAGGACTCTTATTAGCATCATCCCTTGCATGGCGAATGCCAACTAAGACCACTCGATTACGACGAAGTCTTCTTGACGAAGAATGGCCCAAAAAGAGATCTGGGGATATGTACAGAGATTTCCGCTGAGATTTCTATCTAGACAAATGTAGTAGTCATACGAGAGACATTTAGCCAAAATTATCAAATGACTTGTAACCCCAGTTATTTCACTTTTTCATGTAATTACAACACGTGTGCATTATGACTCATATTATGCCTTGTTAGATGGTGAGCTCATCATTTCATAATTTCATGCAGTACTTCAAGTCGAATTTTAACACAACGATATCGTAAAGCCTCACCGATTTCGATCTTCATTGCTTATGACGCTATATTATCTAATTATTTTACATCTAGTTTCTAGATTTATTTGAAAGAAAAGCATCTCGTAGAATTTAATATACATAGCAAGAAATATTTTCTCAAAAAGAAAGCATGATAGTCATACTCTTCGATTTTATTTTTGAACATAAGGATACCCAACGCATCGAATTGATAAATATTTAGAACAAGAGTCAATTAAAGAAATTTTATAAATAAAAGCCCTGCATTCCCGCAAGTCATACTGAAAACTCTAATGCATCAAGGGAACGCAAACCAATCCTTTCATGGGCGAGTTCAACAGGATCAGGAAGAAACAATGAGTTCAGATGAAGATCCGGATCATGTTTTGAAAGACGAAATTTATCAAGATGATTTAGAAAATGAAAACCTCTTAAATGATAAGACAGACCGTCGTAAAGTGAAGCTTCTTCAATCGAAAAGAAATTCCATAACATCGCTTCGGCAAATGGTTTCTTCTTTAGGGACTTTGAACTCAAAAGATCCCGATATGCCTCTCATTCCTTCAGTAGATCAGGAATCATCTTTTGCTCCAAGGGAGATTGACGACAACACAAGAAGGGATAGTGAAGGCTATCCGAGAAGACAGCTTCGTCGCCAGAGTTCTTCTCATTTAGTGTCAGTACATTCAGTTGGCCAGGACTCAGCTCGCCTTAGTGCTCACCCATACCTTGTATCCGGAAAATACAAAAATAAAAGAGGTTTTTTGAGGAATTTAAAATCTATGTCGAAAAAAAAATTAGCCACTTCGGCTAAGAATCTAATGAAAAGTAAGAGGTCGATTTTTAACTCGGATGATTCATCTGTATGTTCCAGTTCCTCTAGCGAGAGTGGTATTGGAGGAATGTCTAATTCTCTTTTGAATGGAATCCTCGCACAACCGCCATCAAGAAAACGTAATATATTGAGGAAAAAGGAGGAGAAAGTGAAAAACGAAAATTCATGGTCCACTCAAATATCACCAGAAGAAGTGATGACACCTATGAATAGGAAGGACAGTTTCGGACATAAATTTTCGAAAAAACAAAAGATTATAATAGGGGCAGCATTTACGTTTTTTCTAATTTTAGGAATCTCTGTAGGTGCTGCAAAAAATAAAAGTGTGCATGATAGTGATAGAGTCTCGATTGACAATAATAACAGCACCTTTCGTCTAGATGAATCCTTAAACTCTACAAACAATTTAGACGGTCATCATAAGGTAAGAGAACATTCAGGAAACGAAAGCATACCTATTTCAAATGAAGTAATAAAGCCTACTGTAAAACCATCATCGATATTGAGTGCAAGTCCATCCTCAACCACTACTTTTAGCCAGAGCAATATAGCTAGTCAAAGTCCATCTTTTGCCATTGCAAACAAAGCAACATCAGTAACAAACTCCTCAAACTCCTCAAACGCTCAATCAAGATTAGAAGTTAATATGACTGCTAAAGAAAATTTGCATTTGCCTGTCGTTAATTTGTCAAACAAAACTTCGACATTAGTATCAACATCTCCATCGTTGATCTCATCTATATATCCATCATATCAGCAATCTCAACATCCAAGCTTGGTACCATCAATATTTTTGAGCATTCAACCATCAATAAGAGAGCCTTCGCTCTTTCCTTCTCTTCCTCCATCTAATTCTCCATCTATAAAGCCTTTACCTAAGTGGACGCAAAAAGGATCAAATCTGTTTGGGTCTCAAGAATTTGAGCATCTAGGCGAGAAGATATCATTATCTTCCATCTCAAAAAATTTAACTGATATTAAGGGTACAACTGAAGTCATTCAAACCCGTATTGTAGTATCAACAGCACTCAATGAATATGAATTCGATTCATCCAATAATCATTTTGAAGATCCCTCAAGAATAAGCTCAGAACGAGATCGTAATCAAAAGACGAAATCATTGTACGGTGGAATCGTACATGTTTATGAATTCAAAGAAAACCCACAGAGTTCCAATCCAACTTTGTGGAAGCGCCTTGGTGACCCTTTCTTGGGAGAGGAAAATCTCGGATTAGGGGCGTCTATTGCGTTATCTGGTGATGGAGGAACATTGGCTTTAGTTTCTAAAGGAAGGCCGGAATTTTCGTTAAAAGCTTTTACAGCTATTTATCGGTATGTAGATAACGAAGAAAAATGGAAAGAAATTGGCATTATAGAAGCTGGTGACCTAAGTTCGGTCTCCTCAGTGTCATGTAATCTTTCTTTTGATGGAAATCGAATACTGAACGGGTTAGCCTCTCTTACTTCAAATGGAGCAGAAATAATATCTTTTGGAATGTATGATTTCAAAGGAAATGGTAAATGGACCAGAATTGGAAATGCTCTACTCTTTGATTCCTCCCGGAACAGTTCAAATATTCGCAATAGATCGAGGACATCCGATCAAAACATCATTTTATCATCCGACATCTCCTCAAACGGCGACCGTTTTATCATCGGCGTGTTTGGAATTGATTATACATTTGTCCAAATGTTCGAATATGAATCCATTACAAATAAATGGAATGCGTTAATGTCACCTATACCAAGCAGACCAACCGATATTACTCTATCTGGAGATGGGCAGGTTTTTGCAATTGGAATACCTACCGCAACCAGCGTAGCTGGAAACGTTAGAGTATATCTCGTCAAGTCAAAAGGTGTATGGTTTCAGCTTGGTGGGACATTAACTGCGACACTTAATAAAGACCTTTCATATCTTAAATCAAGATGTGTTTCCTATAGTGATTATTTCGGATTCTCAATATCCCTCTCTACGTCAGGATTCAAAATAGCTATAGGATCACCAGGTAAATGTGATACATTAGTTTATGACGAATCCAATGGAGGCTTACGGGGGGAAGTATATCTGTACGATTTTATAAGAGAAGAAAATGAATGGAAACTATCATCCGACGAAAGCTCAAACTTAGAGGCAAGAGCAAACATCTTTGAAGGATCCGGAGAGGGAGATCAATATGGATACTCTGTTGCACTTTCGGGACATGGTGACACGCTCGCAGTAAGTGCATTTGCAAGTGACGCAAATGGATCTGATAGTGGCGAAGTCCGTGCATTCAGATACGAATGAGAGGTTTCTTTCATCACGTGCCACTAAAAGGATTATTAAATACGTATTTCCGGATGCATATAGCAACGGAAGAAAATTCATATGATCATAAAAGTACATTTTGCTAATAAGTAAAGAATTAATTTTGAATTCGTATATTCCCAAAGCTTCATGCAGATTTGTATTCATCATCCTGCCACTTTACTAACTTTATGAAATTTGATTCAATGCAGTTACGTATTCATGTGAATGCAATAAGTATCTGAGTGGTTTATTGCTATGCGCTTAGTAATGTAAATTTAGAAATCCTTTTTTATTACACTAGGTTTTTGGTTCGTCTATGTATAATTATTTTATATGTTGGTGCATGGTGTTCAGAATGAGTGTGTGTGAATGATATTGTGTATTTGATTGCGTAGCTGGAGTAAATTAGTTACCTCCGGCCATGGCAGCAACCTCTTCGGCAAAACTGGGTCCCTCAGACTTATCAATACCTTCACCAACCTCAAGACGTAAAAAGCCAGTAACATCAGAATCTTGTTCTTTCAAAACAGTAGCACAGTCCTTCTTGGGTTCCATAACAAATGGCTGTCCTTTAAGAGAGATCTCTCCACTGAATTTCTTCATACGGCCTGTTACCATCTTTTCTGCGATTTCAGCTGGTTTTCCCTCTCCAATAGCAATCTCGAGTTGAATAGCTTGTTCTTTTTCAACGACGTCTTGGGGAACATCATCAGGGCTCAAGAATTGAGGGTTGGAGGCACATACGTGCATACACATGTTTTTCAAAGTGTCGTCGGATCCTTTTCCAGCGATAACAACTCCAATCTTTCCACCATTGTGCAAGTATGTGGAGACTTGTTCTCCTTCAATGTAAGCTACACGACGAATATCAATATTTTCTCCAATCTTTGCTACGAGAGCAACACGTTCATCTTCGAATTCAGCTTTCAATCCATCGATTTCCATTTTACTTTCAATGGCCTTATCAGCAACAGAATTTGCGAACTTTAAGAAAGATTCGTCCTTGGCTACAAAGTCAGTTTGACAGTTAACTTCAACCAAAGCAGCTCCACCATCATCACTCTTGATCAAAATTTGTCCCTCAGCAGCTACCTTAGCACTCTTTTTGGCAGCCTTCAAGGCTCCAGACTTACGCATGTTTTCAATGGCAGTTTCTACACTACCATCAGATTCTTTCAAGGCTTTCTTACAGTCCATCATTCCGGCTCCAGTTAATTCTCTTAATTCTTTGATCAATGCTACAGTAACTTCTGCGTTAAGGGAAACAGAGTTAGTGCGTGCAACACCGAAGGCAGTATTGGCTGTAGGAACAAAGGCATTGGTGGAAGCGATGGTAAAAAGGGCAAAGAGGGTAGTGAACTTCATTTTGCACAATAATCTACTATTCAACAAAGGGTGATTAATTCAATTAATGTCAACGATGGTGCTCTTTATTCCAAAATTCTATTTCATGATGACTTAGCCGAATCTGTCGTGGAAGTCTGACGATGGATGGCTCCAGGGTACATTGGCTACTTGGTATTGAAGGTACGTCATCCTATTAGAAATCTAACAATTGATATTCGTACGTTCCCAAAACTGTATTAATCTAAGTGCGTACTTCTTCAAGAAATGGAACAATTAAAAATTACCGTTCCTAATTTTGGTTCATTCATTAAAATCACGTACGTTGTGATCCATAAAGACGTGGTTAGGTATAATCATTGAAGCTGTTTTGGACGTTAAAATCCACGTGGATGCAACTATAAAAATAATCGGCTGTGAGCCCCCCTGACCAGGGCAGCCATAGTGCCCCTTCAATGAAATGGTTGTATTACTGAATAGCCATAAAATAAATTATTTTTTTAAGGGAGGATTCTACAACAAATGAGTATGAAATGATGAATCACATGGTATCTTTCGCAAGCATTCAAAAATATTCAGCTTTTTAGAGACATTTTGCCTAAAAGGGTGAAATTGAGTGTTAAATACTTTTTTGGTCCATCTAATCATGTGCTTTATTTAGGACCATTAATATGTTTGAAAAACTTCGGAAATAAATCCTCGAATATCGGACCTAACATTGGACCAAATAGAGAAGTCGAATTGCAAGGGCTAAAAATATTATTATCTGCATAAGCTGTTATTGGATCATCCATAAGTTGGTTCTCCGATATGGCATCTCCAATACATCCAACTATCTCGATAGCTGAAGGAATGCGAATAATAAGGCCCATAGCTGCTAGAGATGCTAGACTTCCTCCTATCACTGTGTAGATTAAAGAGTTCATCAATGCTCCCATCGGAGATAAAATCAATAAAGGTTTTGAGGCGAGTCTTTCCAATGCAGCATTTATACCACCAACAATATCAGCAGACACTACATCAAAAATACCCACCCTTGTTCCACCTACTTGTAAATCACGTCCTCGTCCATTGTTCAATATGCTATTTTCGCTATTCATCACCTCACTCCAAAACTCTCCACTGCCTTTGGATATCGAAACAACACTTCCTACTAAGGCTCTATCAAAATCGCTTGATCTTGCACTCTTTTCTTCCATACCCTCCAATATCATATCTAGCTCATGATGATATGCCTCTACACCATCCGATTCTAGTGTCCATAAAGCTTTGTATACCATGTCAAATGTTTTTGCAATATCGCTATCAAATCCTTCTGGAATAACGGCATATACATCAAAAGACCTTTTACTTGCGAATAACTCTTTTACTTCATATTTGGACTGAACTGTAATATCATGAACAGAGGCTTTGCACTCATAATCATTTTTGACGCATAAAGCAGAAAGCTCTTCATACATGATAGCAGAGTAGTGATGCTCTGAGGCGGGCAATCGATGTTTGATTCTATCATGAACTCGAGTCATGATGGTATTATGCAGAGCCCCCATATCATGTGGTTCTAATTGGTGGAGGACATTTGGATCTGTATGATTCTGTATCGTTCTGATATTGAATGTGGCGTCTACATGAAAAAACAGTGGGAATATGAGGAGAATTCGATTTTTCAATAACATGAAGCCTTACGAAGCGGATGTGTGACCTTCCTGGAGTTTATTCTATTATTACGATAGAAGATAAGATGAATTGTGAGCTTCAATCATGAAATATTGAAAACTTGATTTATATTGTCCGTTCAATTCATTTAAAAATCTCCACATCTTAAAGGAGTGTACCGTCTGTCATATTAAAAAAGTCAGAGGCTCATTGATACACATACATGCGGGAATTCCTATATCTAGGGTTACGAATAGGATTAGGGTTTTGAACCAAAGTGGTTATTTATTATTTTATTATTATTATTATTATTATTCAGACTATTCTTTCCTTGGAAGAATTTTCCTTCACAAGCTTATTGTTGTTGTTGTTGTTGTTGCATTTCATGAAAATAGACGTGTATGAATATGATGACAGCGACTCGAAGTAACGTTTTAATATGTTTCTAAAATGAATATTAAGAGATTCTCGTGAGAAATACAAATGACCATTGGTATATCTCTCAACAATGAAAATATATATACAACTATACAAAGAATCCTTCTCTATCCTATCCTTTCACCATTCTTCATCATTTCCGCTCCAATCTCCTGCATACATTGCTTCACATCATCTGGAGTAATTTCTCGTTGACTATTTTTTTCTTCCGCGCCATTAGACGAAGACTGCTGCATCAATTTTTCTACCATTTTTTCCTTCACTAAACGAATTTTATCCGAAATCAAACACTGTTGAGCTCTGGACATTTTTTGAAATTTTTGTTGAATCAATGGATTTTGATCAAAGGTTGTGGTCAATACAGAATCCAAAATACTGGTCAATCCTTCTTCTCCCGTCAAGGATACCAACTCTTCTTCTTTGTCATTTTGATGACAATTAGCTTGCTCCTCCGTCCAATTCGATCCTTCAGCCCGAAACCAAAAACTTTGTTGGGTGTGTATATCCATACAGGAATGATGATTGGTAAACACAACCTGTGCTATTTCCGGTTCGGTAAATCCTAATGATGGATAAGGATCATAATCTAAGGTTCGGAGGGGGACTTTTATGTTTGAATTTTGATCAGTATTCTCGGAGGATTCATCTCGAAGAATATGATAGGATGTTCCATCGTGTGGTAAAAGTGTGGCACCCCACCATATTTCCTTTTTGTTGGATGTGGATGTGTGTTCGGTTGTAGTATCGTTAGTTTGACTTGAGGTGGTAGTACTTTCATCTCTAGGTATGGTTGTGGTAGGAGATGGATTATCGACGTGGAGATCCCATTTGACTTGAATGCGTGTGATGGGTTGATTGTTGGAATCTGTGAGAGTTGCACAGACGTCTATTATAGGGATATCCTCTTCACTCTTTTTTGTAGGACTCTTCTCTACAAAGGATATGTGTGCTACTTCAGGTGTGGAAATTTTGTCAATTTTGCATTTTTTAGCGTCTTGCTTCTCACCATTGGAGTCACTCTGACTCTCCTCAGAGACTACGACTGCTGTAGTGCATGTAGAGGAGCATATCTCAACATGACTTCGTTTCTGAGATGACGTCCCATGATTATTTTTTGAGCAGATTGTACTGGAAGGTGTGGAGTCAACACCATCAATATTTGTGTTTGTATTCATTTTATTAGAATCTATATCGAGGTTACAACCGTACTTCACGACAAAGATTATGAATGCAATCTTTTGCAGCAGTCTTCGCCTCGTCAACAAAAATGGACTCTACGCTGAAAATGTTCGATTCTTCTACCATACGAATCTTCCGTAGGAAATGATACATCGTATCCTTGTGCTATCCCCGTACTACATATTGAAGTAGAGAAAAAGCGCGCCAAAATAAGGCAAAATTTATTCTTTTTATGTACATGATGTCACCTTACGATCAACGAAGGGCGCTGTGACTTATCTACGAAGCAAACCTCATGAGCTCGGCTCCGAATGAACCTAATTCAATTGTTCGGATATAAGGTGAACCAAATTATATTCATACCTTATGTCAAGCCCTTTCCCATCCTTTCCCATGTTCACGATGAAAACAAAAGAATGTATATATATTCAATCTTCAAAATAAATATTTCCATGCCAAGGTCTATCTAGAGTCCTTCTCCATCATCATGTCCAAAAAGGAGAACATCCATTGCAAGCCAAAGACGAAATATGAATTGATCATCATCATCGTGTCCATATTATCATGGACTATCATCAACAGAAAGGAAAATTGATAGGCTGAATTCGATTTGGAAATGTCAATCTTGAGAAATGATAATAATGCCGAGGAAAGGATAGTGATGATAATAATCTTGATGATGAAGAATTGACAAATGGAAAAACTACCACAAACGATTCTACTGTCCAAAAACAAACCGACCAAAAGAAGGAATCAGATATCTTACAACAAAGATCGTCCCCGATACAAGAGCATTCGGAAGCACAATTTCATCAAGTGAATCAAAGACGACAAGCTACGAAAGGAATATTTCTGATTGTTTGTTTTATCTTATCAATTATATTTTGGAGTACTCAAATATTGGTGTCTCTCTTGTCAATTCTTTTTTATTTACCTATCTTCAGCTTTGATCAAGACCCATATTACTAAATTCATTTAAACATATATTCATCCCTGTAAAAGGTAGTATTCGTTCAACTTTTTTGCAAAAGATTCTCCGTATATTCATATACTTTCAACTCACCAATTTGTGGAGTTAGTTTCATTCAAATTGGTGCTGTTTGTCTCATTTACTTGCGACAAGGTCTCATTTGTTTGGATTACACCAGTGCTGTTAGACGAAAGAGTAATATTTGTTGTATTTGTTACTGTCGAATTAGCAAATGCATTCGCATCGGTTTTGGTTTGATTATCCAAAAATTCGAAAACCTCTGGGAATGCATCTGCTGCAACTGGACCACCCAAAGGACCAAATAAGGAGGTTGAATTGCAAGGGTAAATCCAATAGCTGTAAATTAATCCAATTAAAGGAATGTCACTCAAGTCCAGTGGAGTGTCTTCCATGAACAAATTAACGAAACACGCCAAAAAATCCCAACCATGAGGCAATGCAATCTTTATACCTAAAGCCCAAAGAGAATAACCAATTGCACCTCGCAATAGTCCTGTAACAACTTCCCATGCTAGACTCAAAGTATTCAAAATACATAGAGGACAAAGAACAGCCGCCCAAATAGATTCAACAATAGCACCGTAGACATCACAAGCTACAGTCTGGAAAATTGATGCAATAGCGTCAATAATTGTTTGTAATTTCCGCCCGCCTAGCATTTCAAGATCACCATTGTCGCTAGTTTTCTCTGTCGGTAAATAGTCCTGGTTTCTAAAAATTTCAGTCCAAAACTCTCCGCTTCCTTTGGCAATAGATATCACTCCATGGACCAATTGTTTGTGAGGTTCACGAGCCTGTACTTCGAATTGAATTTCATGCGAAATGAGATCTAATTCCTCATGAAAAGCCTGCAGTCCTTCCTTTTCAAGAGTTCCAATACTTCCAAAAACTTTGTCTAAAGACTGAATGATACTCTTCTCGAAGTCTACATCTTCTGGCACAACCGAGTCTACAGTGAAGGTTCGAAGCGATCCAGACATTAGCATGTCCTTAACTTCGTATTCAGATTCGTAAGTAACATCAGACATAGCATCTAGACATTCACTGTCATCAGGTTCACAAAGAGTCGATAATTCTTCGTAAATAATTTTTGAATACTCTTCATCGTTATTAGGCCACTCGTCACCATTGAGTATTCGTTCATGTACGTTAGACATTATTGTGTTGTGCATTACGCCTAAATCTTGAGGTTTTAATTTTCGCACAATGGACGGATCTTTTTTGTAGTTTTGGATTGTTCGAACATTCAGCAATTTAGCGTTGCTGAATTTTAGTAGGAGTGATGAGCACTGCAGTGCTTGCAATAATCGGACACGCAAGAACATCTTCGGTTCTTCAAACGAATTGGTAATAAATAAGGGAATGTTTCTTATCAGATGAGAATTTTCCTCTTTATTCAAGGATCTTTCTTTTTGTACTTGAAGATAGAGTATACATTTGGCAAGAGAATACTGTTGTTATTCTGATTTCATTCGAAATAGAAAAATATTTATCCGTTGACAACTAAAGAATATTACGATTCTAAACTAAAAACAGAAGAAAGCATGTGTCATATTTAATGGTTCAAGTAGAAAGTACTGAACTGCTTAATTAGGGCACGACTGTATAGGTACATATGTTACTTATTGTCACATTGAGGAATTTTCCTTCCAAATTCTTTTCCGTTTCAACATACCTATTTGTCTTTCTACACATTCTTTGAATTTCATCTTGAATCTTGACATCATTCTCGTCATATGCGACATGTTCGTGAATATTCTTTTAGCAGATGTCCCAACAAAACAAAACGAACATTGTCGCTTAGATTTCATCTGCGTAGACTACTACCATTCGTAAAACAGCTGGATATAGCATACAAGCATATGTCTTTTGTTCTTTTCTTGTGTGTGGACTTTTTCAATGCAACAACTTCATTTCAGAGTGTATTCTCTTGATTTAAGTGTTCTATTATATCTACCGTATATCACCTTTATGATTTTGATTGTATACACTAAATTTACCTCACGACTATCTTTGGTTTATTTTTTCATTCAGAGCAAACCAATTTCGCTTGCAACAAATGTTTATTCCTGTACAAAAAAGGGACTGAAGTACAGAATACAATAACATCTTTTTATTATCTATGCTGAAACTTCTCTGTACACTTTTAGTTTTTCTCTGCACTGTCCTCCATGATTTTTATATTTTTATTCGTGTGATTTTTTTTTGGAAATGGATATAAATGACCTACTGATCTTGTTCAAATTTGTCATGACAGGAATGAGAACCCAACACCATGAAAGTAATTTTTATTTCCCATAGTTTTACCTTAGCCTCCTCTCTCTTAGAGAGAGGTAACAAAATAAATCGTACGTTTTGTTTGTTATGATATTTCTAAGTTGCTAATATAGGCGCAACTTGGATATCAGCTTCTGTAGTGATAACAATGACACTAATAAGGGTAACATAGTAAAATAGTACGAATAGAGTTCTTTTTAAATCAAGTAGTTCCGTTTGTCTTCAATGGAATCTAGGTCTTGCTGCTCAAATTCAGTGAATCTAGAGAAAAATAAGAAGAGTGAAGAGTCAAAAAATACCTTTTCTCAATTCCGACTTTGATCCAAACAATTCTATATTGATATGAAAGATTTAATTAGTACCAACAAACATACTTCTTTTGAAAGCAGTTTTTATCCAAGTAGTTCTAGAAAAGGACCCCTGTTACTCCTGTTATACTCACTCCTCAAAAATCAATTTAGTGATATATGGATAAAAATACCAGACCCATATAATCAGCCCTCATTGATGAGATCTTCAACATATATTGTGCTTAAAGACACATTATATAAAAAGCAAAAGTAATTTAATTGATATTTATCATTCGAAATTTGTAAGAGTTCAATTAATTTGTATCTTTTATTGTTGTATATGAATGTGCAATTGAATCAAATCATAAAGAAAACTCTGCTTCACAGAAAAAATCGAAAGTATGGTGGTCTGGCAGGACCTGAACCTGCAGCGTCCAGTAGGATCGCTCTACTGAATCCTGATGATGGACCATTGTAGCTAGTCCACCATCGTTTGGCAACCATTCCAATAATATTGTTATATTTTGTGTTTGGTTTACATGATTAATTCAGAAGTACTTTCCTTTTTTTCTTTTTTTTCTTTTTTTTCTTTTTTCTCTTTTTTCTTCCGTTTTTACGTCAGCTTAAACATGGAAATTTTTCCATGGTTAAGCATCAAATTCTTTATTCATGGTTTCGAAAAGCAATATAGAAACAGTGACATACTATATACGATACGTACAGATTATGACATAAATATGGACACAAAGATTATTAGACATATTATTACCTCTTCGTTGTGTATCATCGAACCCGCCAAACTGGATCTCTCAAACAATATCGAACAGGCTAAACAGCACAAAGGGAAATAAAAAAATGTGTTCAGACTTAGGTTCGGCCTCGCAATGTTGTGCATATTATTCGGTCATTGGGGTATTTTTTATGGTAGGTCTTGATAACAAAGCGCATTTACAACTCAATATCTTAATCATGCAAAATTGCTCAAAGGAATTTTGACATTCTTTACGTTACAGTTATGGGTTTGGCTTATGCTTGCAAAGCAGCCATTTTATATGGGAGGATTCGAAAGCTTGGAACAAGTGGATTTCGCTAGAAACAATGCGAAAGCAGCTACGTTGATGTTTGTGCTATCATTTGCCGCTTCAATTTATGGACTTTACTTTCATTCTCGAAAAAGTAAGACAGGAAACGCAGAAAATATGGACATGATTCCTTTAGCGGGTTCCAGAGGGGTTAATTCGTACCAGGTCGAACCACGATACCCTTACAGAGATTAGCAATTTTGATATTATATGGTATAGATGTAGATGTACGAATGAAAAGGACAAACCAAAATGTAAGCTATTCGATGAATGAATCAGAATAAGATAATTTGGGAAGCATTCAAGTAAGCTTACTTTGAAAGGAGATCTTTAATAATCCAACGTTTTTGCATGCTTGATTGATGGTGTGACAGTCACTTATAGTTCTTCGTGACAAAACGAACAAAATGAATATCTGCTGTTTTCGCATATCATACGATGACTTTCTATTGTTTCAATTCTTTGAGAGAACTTCATAATTTCTAAGCATCTATTTCATTCTAAAATGTAGATATTTATTCTATGATTGAATATCATTGTTTGGAGAAGTCCAATTTCCCATAATAAGCATTTAGATCTCATACTGTCAGAGATCCATATATATCCTGATCAAGCATGTTCACTTGATATTCTTCATTTTCTTTACCAAGCAGATACTACTTTATGCGAATGGATGTCTGCCAATCTTCTTGGAATAATGTTTTTCGATGTGATAAAGTGTGTTCCTCTAACAAAGTAACTCACAATAAAGTAACTCACAATAAAGTAACTCACAATAAAATGATTCATATTTGCGCCTTCAAGACATCGCTGTTAGTAGCTGATGCTCATGCTGTATAGATAAACAGCAAGCAATACACTGCATTTGCATTTCTCACCGACATCTACAAAAAGTACACAAGAGGTGTTGCAACGATACTACCAACAGAAGCAAATTTGTCCTCTAGTTTTTATACTAATAAATTTCATAATGTTTGATAGCAGCAACTTCCTTCATCTTCATCGATAAAAAAATCCAATATTTAAAAATGTGACAGAGCCTAGAGATAGATTTGAATCAATTCATCATGTTACAAAAATATGAGGAAAGAATTACGATAAATGTGCCTATACTATAATGTGATCAGCAAGTATATGTTGTTATTCAAATTTAAGGTTGATTATGATCCAGTGACTGTGAGGACTCCCTTCTGGTGATTTCTCAAGTATTTACAGTGATGTTCACCAACAGCAGGTGCAAACGTGTTTCCAAAAAAAAAAAGAATCAGCATTATTTAGATTAAATTCGAGGCTAGAGTCATATGCGTTAAAACATTCAGCACTGGTTTCGCATTGATAGTATCTACTTGTAGCCATGCTCAAAGCGAGATAGAAATCCACAGTGCTGTTATAATACTTTTCATGACTGGACCAAACTCATTCAACATTGTGGAAGGGAGCAGCAAAAATAGCTTTTCGATTGAGAATCTGGACTAGTGTACTAATCTTATTGCTACCAATATAACCTTCACCTCCTGGAGTGTCATTGTTATGACTGTTTGACCCAGCCCATTGAAAATTGATAGCATCTCTTTTTGGTATGGTGCGAGAGTTAGGGACGAAGTGTGAGATTCAAATGAAATTAATGAATAATTCACTAACCTTTATAAATTGCGACTTATTATATTATTTAAATTGCCCTAGAGATAAAACGAAAAATTTCAAAGCCCCAAGTAATTCCAAATTCAGATCATCGAAAGTTTGGTGAAGCTCATTCAAATGAAGTGAATTATTTGTAAATATCACAGCTTATATTCTCATCATCTTGACAATAATAGCACAATTACAAAAACCAACAAACAATTTAACACTCCACTGTCCTATCAAATGTTCATCACTTGTAATCATCGATTTGATAACAGCATGATAAATTATCGTATTCTCTTGTCCTGAAAATTGGTTCTTATCTCACACGAAGTCATATTGAACTGCCAGATACGTCTGTAGAATACTTCTTTTCTTCCCCCTCACAGAAATGTTATAGATGGTAATTTTATCAGGAATTTCATGCGGACGGTTAAGAAGCTTGAATACATGACTATGCTCTTCAAAAGTCCCCTTCACAGGAGCTTGAGCTATGAATATGGCTGCACCGTCAGTTCCTTTTATGATGAAACGAATTCGCATTACACATCTCTTGTTTTCTTCATAGTTAGGCAAAGCCCACATGAATCTTGATGTCTCTCTTTCTTTGTTACTATTACCCATATATCCGTCTCTTGTATTCGGAGCTTGGTGAAATTCTACATCAGCAGGGAGAGCAATACACAATTCTAATGACAATTTATCATTTTCCAAGATCTTTCCAAATCATTGGACGACTCTATTTAGGGCCAAACACACATTTATAGTAGAAATATCATCTCCAATATCCCCAATTTTGTAAAAGGAGCTGCAG